>Ga0307517_10002100_pt1 | contig 32430 bp, 33 predicted proteins | sample 23_EM_MG_FD_194515 | JGI IMG/M metagenome (GOLD analysis project Ga0307517, IMG submission 194515) | Populus trichocarpa ectomycorrhiza microbial communities from riparian zone in the Pacific Northwest, United States - 23_EM | ecosystem: Host-associated > Plants > Roots > Unclassified | place... | reverse complement strand
CATCAGCTGCTCTGACATGGCAAGTTTGAGAGATGAGAGATGAGAGACAGAAAACATGGAAGATTGGAAGAAAAGAAGACAAATTTTACTCAAATGTTGAAAGGAAATATTAAAGCTTTACCTGTAATCTTTATTTTTCCTTCACGTTGAGAGATGAGAGACAAAGAGAGCATTGTGGCTGTGAATGAAGGGACCCTTCAATGTGAAAGCATTCAAAGACTTAAACAAGGGAGAGGGCGGCTGTGTGCAAGGAAAAGAAATGATAAAGGTCTGCTAGGGTTGGCTAATGGAAGGGAGGGGTGGCCCGCGCTTGGTTTATTACTTTATTTTATTTTTTTCATTTTTAAACCGAACCGGTTCGGTTCGGGTTGGCCGGTTCAGGCACACCAAAACCGGAAATCGAACCGGATCGGACATTTTCCTTAATATTTTAACCGGTTCAATCGGTTTTTTGTACCGGTTCGGTTTTTTCAGTTAATTTTTTTTCGGTTTTCTCGGTTAAATCGGTTTTTCGGTTTTTTTGCTCACCCCTATAGAGAACAAATGGGATATCAGAATGATGCTTTTGGTTTTGGTTTGGGAAGCGGTGCTACTGCAACCGTTATCTAATACTTTCTAGTTGGTGATGGTTTTTTAAAATGTTTTGTATATTAATATTAAAAAAATTATTTTAATATATTTTTAAATAAAAAATATTTTAAAATCAACATTAACACTGCTAACAACATCTATATCCATTATCAAAGCTGCAAGTTGTATAATGTAAATGTATTATTCAGTTGAATTCCAAATGTTATTTAAGCAAGCTAACCCAAAGAGTAAAATTGCTTTTTATAGTATAAGAGTTTGTTTGGTTGCGGTTATTTTTTAAAATATTTTTTTATTTAAAAATATATTAAAATAATATTTTTTTATTTTTTAAAAATTATTTTTAATAACAATATATCAAAATGATTTAAAAATATTAAAAATATATTAATTTAAATTAAAAAAATTTAAAACTCTTTTAAAAAATTTTCTAAATACAAGAACATATTAATACTTTGATGGAACTGGCAATGGCATCAGTAGTTTCTCTCTCTTCAAGTCTTAATCGCTAAATAAAGAAAACAAGTGACGAGCCATCTCCCAAACCTGGGTCGGTCCATGTATTCAAAGGCCCACAAATGTAAACACCAACTACAAGTCGGTTACTTATAGGAGTCCTTCCATTCCTGTGGAGCTGTGACGTCTTGTCGGCTGGTTAGCGGAAGAGAGAATTCCCATCGCCTGAACGGGAACGGATTAAGCTAATATTATCAGGTACTTGTTTTTAGGGTTTACTTCCACGAATCAATCTGATCTGATCTCTTCGCTCGATGCTTTAAATCTATCTTTGTAGCCTAAATTAATACCTTTCTGGGCTTCTTATCAATGTTGAAACAGAGGAGAAGAAGAAGATCGATCGATTAATCAATGTCTGGTTATGAGAATGTTGTGGGTGGGAAATTGAAGCTGAAGGGGAAAGCTTTGGATGTGAAAGCTGGCAGCCTTAAGAAGAAGAAGAAGAAACATGTTAAGAAACAAGTCGATTCTTCTGATCCCGTCATCCATAATGAGCTTACTACTGGTTTGGGTTTCTTCCTTTTTTTCTAAAAACCCCCTCTTTATTAATTTCTTGTTTGTAAGCTGTTAGTCTTTGGAGAGGCTGGGATTAGTTTCGTTTCTGGGGTTGAATCTGGGCGGTCACTCCCATTCGTAGAAAATGCACCTCGGTTGTTTTTTGTTGTTGTGCTTGTGCTGTGCTTTCTGTGTGAACTTTCAAGCCTGCCGTGCTGCTGTTTTCTTCTTCGTCTTTATCTATGTTTATAAAATTTAATACAGATTTTTGAAGGAAACACTGTCATCGTGTGTCCTGATAGAACTCAATTAAACCAAAGTTTAGGGTGATTAGCAGCCTTCGAAATCAATGGTTGCTGAATAACCTCGTGTACTATTTCTACTTCTTGTTCTCAGGGCATTTTTCTAACTCATTGGTGATTATCATGTCTCCGGAGAATGCAGAAATTAGGAAGCACAATCATTTTGGTTTTATTTCACACACGTCATCCAGAGAAACATCTTGATTGCTGGCTTGATTTCTTTGTTTTTGGGTTGTGGTAATCTTCGATTTACATGAACTGATGAAATATCCCAATAATAGAGCTGTCTCTGTGAAAAAGACGATGTGTTGCTCCTTATTAACCTTTTCATGTAATTCGTGTTATGTTATATTTTACTGCTCCACTTTAATTTCAGAGGATCATCGATTGATGTTGGTATTTGGTATAGGCCAAAGCGTAGAAGAACCAACCGATGATCCTAATGAGGAAGATATTAATGATGGAGGCAAAGCGAGCGAGGAAGGAAAGGCTGCTTCTTACATTGATCATCTCACACCTGCAGAGATACGATACATTGAGCAGAGAGAGAGAATTGATGTTCATAGGATGGCGAAAGAAGCTGATAAATCTCATCGTGACAGGATTCAAGATTTCAACCAATATTTGGCCAACATGAGCGAGCACTATGACATTCCTAAAGTTGGCCCTGGCTAAAAGATCCATCTTCTTCGTTGTAATTTCAAATTTAGAATTGTGGCAAACATGTGGTTTTATGTTTCCCAAGATTTCTATATTTACCTTTCTCCACTCAGTTTTTCCTCACATTACTCTCAAGGTACTCTATTATGTTTATGAAATTTGCTGGTTGTGCTGTTGACAGTCTTCTATGTAAGGTAAGCTGCCTGCGTCTGTTAAGTGTTGCCCGTGCCAAATTATCATGGCCAGTGTCGATGGATTAAAGGAAGGAAGAAGAAGAAAAGCTCAAAAACTGAACATGGATACGGAGTCCTCCAGTCATCCGAGCATAAAAGGGGATTTGATTGGTGCACAGAACTCGTGTTGATTGGGTATTGGGTTCAGGGGAAACCCTATCCAGCCTGCAGATCTTTTAGGAGTTCTTTCTAAGTGTAAATTTTTTTAGGAAACTAGTGCTCGCCGATTAAGGAACAACAGCAATCCTAATTCAAGTAATCGGTTCTTTTAAGAGCCGGTGCCATCGACCGTGCTCATCGTATTCCATAGTGCTGCTTCTGCTTTCCTGGCGCGTCATCATTTGCTTTAAAAGCACTCATTCAAGCAAAACAAGCCTTGTGTAATCTGCATGTTAATGAAGGATTTTCAGGTCGATAGTTGTCCTAAATATGTATTGGCCTCACAATCCCGTGCAACAAGGCTGTGATTAGAAGGCTTGCATATTAGGTCATAAATTTTATTCTCTTCCCGTTTGTCTTTTTCTTAATGAATCCAATAAAAAAAAAAGATTAATAGGATGCAATCCTGTGCCTCGTAAGATTTTTCACCGGTGTCACTATCTCTCAATGAGATGACAATTGACCTGTCCTAAACACATCATAGTCAAAACCTTATGCACGAGTCTTCCCATGCCCAAGACAGACAGAGCTTTCGTGTCACAAGTATATTGGAAGAGTAGTTAGAGAGCATACAACGGAAGTTCACAAAAAATTAAAAAAACAGTTCCTCTTCGGAATGATAAGTTCACATAAGATAAATTATGGGATTTGACACTGCCTGATTACAAACCTTATTGCATAAATACACAAGGAACGGTTTAGTCTTTTACTGCCCAGAACAACTCCAATTTGAATAAACAAATTACACAGTAGCTATCACAACCCAACAGGCTACAAGCACCGCAACCCAAAAGTCTACAAGCACCGCAAAGTGGCGTTAACGAATTTACCAACACTGATTCTTCAGACAAACAAATACAATAGTTCAAGTGCTGTTGGTCTCATGCTGCCACAAATACTCCTTGGATAACCAAAATTTGGAGCACCTCGATCATCGAGTCTCGTCCTCCAAGGCGCGGAAACCAGCAGTCAAATCCTCATGCAACTTGCTGAATTTTTCCACGAGAACTGCTTCCCCTTCTGCGGGATCCTCAAACTTTTGAGACCTGCAACATCGACAGATGACAATATCAGAAGGCAATTCTAGTGGATTTCTGTATAGCATTGCTTTTCACTAGGGGATTCTTGCCAGAAGTACATAATACTTACACTAGACGATAGAAGAGATCCCCCAACCGATGTTTGATAAGGCTGTATGATATCTTCTGACCATCCATCCCAGCACCTCTCTCAACAGCCTGTATGTTGAATTGCAAACTTGTTCATCAAAGATCCAGAACAAACCATATTATACCCACTACAGGTTGTGAGCAGGTGTGTGAGTTTTAATATCAGACCTACAATTATTGACTACTGAAACTTGAAGTATAACAAAAGAGAAGAAGAACGCCCAGACTCCTCTCACAGCAAGCAAACTTGCAAATACTTACAGTAAACGATAGAATTCCAGAGGGGAGGGGGATAATTTACCTGGTTGGCCAAATTACAGAAATGAATGATGTTGCGCATCATCCAAACAGACTTGTAGAAAGGACAGAACTTGTCATATCTACCAGCCAAACAAACACACATTCAAAGATGAGGATTGCAGCACTATGATAAATCTTAATTACTCAAAATGAAAGATAGAGAAAAGATCAAGTAATGAGGTTGGGGCATACGGAGTAAATGCATTCTGAGCAAGATAGTCCTCCCTCAAAAGTTTCGCAGTCTCCAGGGTGATCTTATCTGTTTCAGCTAAAGCGTCCTTTCCAACAAGCTGCAATAATCCAGAAAGTCATGGTTATTCAATCTCAAGCAGACAAAAGAAACCATATTAACTTCTTCATAACTTGTCACATGGCAAAACCGAGATAGTAAGGATGATGTGCTGTGCCATATTTGCCTCAAAGTAAGGGTGAAATAGAGACCAAATAACAGTGCCACTACAGTGAAACTCTACATAATTCCATGGAGATCTACAGTATCATAACCGCCAATTGTGACCAATCTCCACCAAACATCTTTTATGCCAAATTAAGATTTGCAAATCAACCAATTTAGAAGTGCAAGAGAAGACATGGAGTACTCGTACAATTAAGGTTCTGCAGCAAAGGTAACACTGAAACAACACCCCCATCATATAGTTCACAGGATTCATCCATATATTTCTTCAACAGTTCCAGGTAAATCACATATTTTATAGTTCTTGGAGCTAAGAAAACCAGAAGAGAAGAAAATTTTGAAGGAAAAAAAAAACATACTTGGACAATTTCATTCAAGTCATCTTCTCTTTGGAGCACTTCCCGTGCCTTTGTCCTGATGTTGATAAAATCTGGATCAAATCGCTCATAAAATGACTCCAAAGCCTGACAACAAAAGAGGGACAACCTAATTAAATATGAACAGGTTCCATAGAATATAGGATGCGATGAATGAAATATCCAATAACCATCCAAATAATTATAATTTCAAAAGAAAAACAAAGGGAAGAGTTTGTAGAAAAATTGCAAACCTACCCCTGAGTACTTAGAGTAGGAAATAAGCCAGTTTACAGAAGGAAAATGTTTCCTTTGTGCAAGTTTCTTGTCCAAACCCCAGAAGACCTGCAAAAGTACAAATGAATAACCTCATTTTAATATAAATAAATAAATAAAGCTTGGGAGAAAAAATCCAAAATGGCATCAAGATGGAACGTATCATTTTTGAGACTGTATAAATTACATGTGCTTGGACTTCAAATTTAACCTGGATCACTGAAGCAGAATCATTTTTGGGCCTAGGCTATGCTTTCCAGCTTGTTGATCAGTAATTCAGCCATGCTCAAGTTGGCTTGATTAATTAAACATATCTTTCTATGGTTTTTCCTTTCAATTTTGAAATTTCTATTTCTTGTCTTACTGTATATCAGGCAACCTAAAAAAAATTATTTGCCTACTGCAACAAGTTATTTCAAGCTTTTCACAAAAAAAAATTAAATAAAAAATTTTAGGTCGTGGAAGAATGCTAAGAAAAAAAAATACTGAACCCTCTGTTTTACTCAGCAATCTATGGTGTGCTAATTGCTTCTAGTATGAAAGATGGTGAACATAGTTTGTAATTACCTGGACAATGCTGAGGGTAGCAGATGTAACAGGATCTGAGAAATCTCCTCCAGGTGGGGAAACTGCACCAACAATTGTGACACTACCCGTACGCTCTGGCGAACCAAGGCATTTTACTTTACCAGCACGTTCATAAAAGGAGGCCAAACGTGCTGCCAGATAAGCAGGGTATCCACTATCAGCAGGCATTTCTGCCTGCAAACATAATTAAGAAATATGCAATTAGAGTTTATCAGAGTAGGATAAAAACAAATTTCACAATATGCATGAAAGAATTAGCATAATAGATCATAGTTCTCACTTCTCAACTACTTCATTTGTCTAATAAATAACAACATACAAAGAATCAATCATGAGAATAGTATATATCCGTAATCCAATATCAACAGTAACAGCTGATGATATTGCCAATCACTTGTGGAGGCCAGCACCTAATAAGATGTTGGAACAAACCATTAAGTATTAACTTTATCCAGCTTCGACAAATCTAGCTAACAAAAACATAGTTATTTTTTGCATTAAAGGTTGCAAATGATATGCAAGTCAAGGTAACACAGACAAATGGCATGTCAGCTACAAATGAGATAGACCACACAGAGGCACCAGCTAACACTGCAATATATCAGACGCTAACATATGAAGCATTCAAAAATTCTTCCAAGGCATTGAGATAAATGTTGGTAGAGGCTAACCAGCCGTCCAGAAATTTCACGCAATGCCTCTGCCCAACGGGATGTTGAATCTGCCATCATGCTCACATTGTAGCCCATATCTCTGAAGTATTCAGCTATAGTGATTCCTGAGAACAACACATCCACCCACAAGTTGAAGAAAATCAACACAAGGCATTCGATAAGACAGAACATCACCAACAATAAATGAATCTAATACATAGAATTTTCAAATTCATGCAAATCAGGCACAAACATGAAACTTCTAGCATAAGCAATAAAATTACAAGTTTGAGTTTTGTTCTTCAGTCCACTGCACATGTGGTCTAAATAGCCTAAAGTCTGCAGCCGGCAGGTGTAATGGTAGGGTGTGGATTGTATTGCCCAAATTGCAACCATTTATTTCTCGGAATATTATATGTGCTTCATAAGAGAGCTGCTGCTTCTCTGACAAAGGACCTGTGACAGTAATCTGATATCTTAAAAATTACCTCCTTTTTCTTGAATTACAAACGGTTACTAACATCTACTGATGCATGTGTTCCAAACACATCAGCTCTTAACTAACCAACTGCATTGAATTCTCTAATAACGCTAACAAGAAAGAATAGGCACAAGGGCTGAAGATAAAAGAGATTACTCTTCATAGCATCCTCTATTCTGTTTAATATTTACATAAAAGAGATGGTGTTACCTGTGTAAATTGATGCCTCACGAGCAGCGACAGGCATGTTAGAGGTGTTCGCTACAAGGGTTGTACGCTTCATGACAGATTCTTCACGGCCATCAGGCAAAGTCATGGTCAATTGTGGAAAATCCATGAGCACCTGAGCAATCGATTACCCTAGATAAAAAAATCTTAAAAACCATAAAACAGGATTGACGAATAAAGTGAGAGAAATATATACCTCTGCCATTTCATTTCCTCTTTCTCCACAACCCACATACACAACAGTATCAGAGTTAGAGTACTGCACAAACAAACATAAGCAATGAATCAACCAAACTACCCCATCATCACAACCATCAGAGTAAGCTCCACGAGGAATTGACAAGCTTCACCTTGGAAAGAGCTTGACTAATGACAGTCTTCCCACAACCAAATGCACCAGGTATGGCACAAGTTCCACCAAGAACTGAGGGGAAAAGGGCATCAAGGACACGCTGAAACAAAACAGAGTCATTGGGAACTCATATTACTAAAAGAGAAAGCAATAGATGAAAAAACCAATGCGTTTAGAATGAAGGCAAATACCTGCCCAGTAAGCAAAGGGGTATCAGCAGCAAGCTTTGATGCAACTGGTCTTGGAGAACGTACTGGCCAAGTCTGCATGTAGAAGAACGGTGGGATTTGAAAAATTTTCTAATCAGGATGCAAGCATTTCAATTCATCTAGAGTTTGGCTACAACAAACCTGAAGCATGGTAAATTGCTTTTTGACACCCTGGAACTCAAGCTCTAGCACAGTGTCCTACAAAAGCAGAAGTCAGTGTACAGATCTATGTATGAAATGTCAATGTGCAGTTTAGAAGTCATAGAAAATTAACATAAATATAAATCTCAACTAAATGGTAACTATAACCCAGGAGACTAGAGAATGATCCAAATGCCATTTGCATGCAGTTTATGTTTCCCAAATTCATCATTCAGAAACTCCATATCAAAGTGTTATGTAACATGCAAGCACTGCGCTATATGATATGCATCATACAAGGAAAAAAAAAGGGAAAGCAGATGTTTTCTTGTGTAATTATCATTTTAATGAGGCAAAGAAGAGAAAGAGACAAACCTTCAATGAATATTGACCAGGAGGTGCAATGAAAGTGATTTTCCCCATAGCATCAGGTGGGAGCGCAACATGATGCTGCATTAGAGTGTTCTCAAATACAGTCTGCATTGGAAAATATCCACACAAAATCCTATGTTAAACTTAATGCAAAAATAAATAAATAAATAAAAAATAAAGATGTCCAAACCACACATTTCTAAAAGAGTTCAACAAACAAAAGGTTCAAATAAAGAACTTACAGCATACAAGTCTCCACCAGTCACGAGATCTCCCTCACCTGCCAACGTTAAGCATAACTGAAGTCAGTGGAATTCTACATAAGAAATTGAAGGAACAATTATTGTCATTTGTCAACAAAGTTCCAGCAGTCACCTATTTTTTTAGGCTGAAATTCCCAGAGTGTGTCTTTGTCAAGTGCTGGGACGGAGACACCACGAGGAATATAGACATCACCAGATATTCTTGCAATGGTTTTCAGAGGCCTCTATTTTGATGAGAAAACGTAGGTGAATGGTTAACCACTATAAATTTCGAGAGAGAAACCAAAGCACAAACTTTGTTTCTTTCTTTTTGATAAAGCGTGAGCAAAGAATAAACTCAGAAGGCTTTTGATAAAGGTTTCTGATTAACAGAAAACAAAATGTAATTCTAATTACTAAATCAGAATTTGACAATAAGGCAAGCACTGTCAAACCTGAATTCCATCAAAAATATTCCCCAATATTCCTGGTCCAAGCTCCACAGATAGAGGCTGTAAGATCAACATACAATTAATGAACTGATGCAGTCACAATACCATCCAGAAAAAAACATGACAATACAAGATAGTGAGATCACCTTGTGTGTCCGAAGTACAGGGTCGTTCACCATCAGACCAGCAGTTTCCTCGTACACTGACAACAGAGAGAACAAAAACATTCATTTCCATTCCAGGCACCTCAGTAAATAAAAGAAAAATGTTTCTTTCCTTTTAAAAAATAGGGATCCAGGAGTGAGCAGAGCAGATACACAATATTAAATGATGAAACCGCTCAAAAAATGAGAAGGATGATGCATGAAATACAGTATTCTAACTATCAAGAACTCGCATTAGTAAATAACCTTGGATTGTGGCAGAATGTCCTTCTAAACGAATAATTTCACCAATTAGATTGTCATGCCCAACACGGACCAGCTCATACATAGCTGCACCAGCCATGCCATCGGCAACCACGACTGGCCCTGATACCTGTCAAAACCACATCAAGTTAGTCAGACAAAACCAGGAAAATGCGTTGAGCCTAGAAAACAGCATCGAATTTAGATTGAAATCATGAAAGACCAAAGTTGAACTAACAATCATGCATCACAATCAGTAGCTCACGTCCTAGAAATATAGCAATTAAATCTTAATCTGTGCAAGTGAGCCAACCAACGCACAAATACGAACCGAACAAATCAGATCTTATTTTTTAAACATTTGTTATCTGCATAAACATTTTTCTTCGAGCTCAAGCAATAACAAGAAACAAACATCAGTTAGTTCAATATCTATCGAGCTAAATCCAAGCTAAAAAAAGCATAAAAGCACACAGAATTGAAACGCTAACAACCACTTCACAGTTCCTCAAATCTCTACCTTTATAATTAACAGTTTAACACCATCAACTAGGCTAACAAGATCTCTAGAAAATCAATAATCACTCGAGTTTACGTATCTCAACGGATCACAACCTTTAAAAAACAGATCTAGCGGCTCGAAATTCAACTACGAAATCAATTTTACATAAATCCAAAAACTCGATCTGATCGCAGTAAATCAACAGAAACAGGTCATCAGATAAGTTCAATCAAAACCAGAACAAAAATTCGATCTAAGTAATTACTTGAGATTAATAATTAATTGAGAAAAAAGGAAAAGAAAAGAAAAGGAATCTACCTTGCGAACGTATCCATACTCGCTCTCCTTCTCAGAATCTTCAAATGTAGTCAATCGAGCTCCGTACACCGACGGCATTTTCTCTCAGAGAAACAGATAGCTGAAATTCTATAAAAAGGAGTGTGGAGGATCTAAGAATCAATTAAAACCCTGAGGTTTCAATCGAATTAGAAATTACAATTAATTAATTTCGCAGATGCAAGTGACAGAGGAGGGAAACGGAGGTGGTATTTCATTGATTGATTTTTTATGGAGGGAGGGAGAGGAAAGGGGCCATGTCAGCGTAAGGGAAGGTAGGTAATGATCTGCTGCTTTTGCAGTACCGTAATGCTATGGTTCTGCCTATTTAGTAACTTGCCATGTCAGCGTGGACGTTCGCCCGGAATGAAGGCGGCTCTATAATAATTCTTACCTTTTGTTTTATTTCATTTTATTTATTTATTTATTCCAAAGTGTCTCGGAGAGGAGATCGCATCACATGGATTTTAAAAAAAAAATCAGAAAGATAATAGTCTTTTTCGATGAGTGAAAATAATGGTAATTTTATTATTTAGTGGTTATTAACTTGAAGACATGAACTTAAGTCTCTACTCTTGAGAGTTGACGCCTGTAAAATATATAGGAAAAAAAACCAATAATTGCTTCTTGCAATTTAAAATTGGTGATTAATTTTAAAATGAGAAACTTTAAAATATTCAATGAATAATTATAAATACTTAACAAAATGAATAAGTAAATTTTCATTATGTTAGAGAATAATATAAAATTATTCATGAAGTTATTAGATTAAAATATTTTTTTCGTATGATATGAATTTTTTATTAACTAAATAATTATAAATTTGAATCTTATCATTTTATTATTTTTAATTAAATTAAAAGGAGTAAGTGTAAGTTAGTTATGAGTTTTTACAAGTTTGAGGTGTAAACAAATTTTATCTAAAGATATGTTATAAAAAATAATATGAATTTATTTTTATGATCCTATTAGAATATTTTAAAAAAAATTATTGAATTAATTTTTTAACAATGGCAATTAAAATGTCATGAAAAGAAATTGGAGGGATAATCGATTAAATAAGTCTAAAAAGAGTTTATCTTTACATGCAAAAATTCAACTGTTGAGCACAGAAAAGGGTTGTGATCAGTAAATAAGTGAAACAACAATATTTTTTTGTGTGTGTGATTTATGAAATGATGAAATTTTAGGAGGGGTTGATTGCTACTGCAGCGTGGATTAACCGAATGCGACGAAACCTTTAGTGGCACACAACAAAGTAAAGATAAGGTGGAAACTTCCAGGCCATTTCATGGCATGGATGAATGGACAAAACCATCCCTAGTCAAAAGCCAAGATGACCGCGACACGTATAATTTAATTTGTCATTGTCTACATCATTACCATGTAATATATATATATACACATCATGGTTTTTAATCTCGAACCTAGGCAAGGTGGTCAGATTGGTTAATCTCAATTAATTTAATTTTTTTATTTTATAAAAAATAAAAATACTAAGACATTAATAAATTTTGACCGAATGTTTCTTTAGCTGATAGGTAGTAGATTAATTCTAACTTTTAACTGGGTCATATTAAATTAATTTTTTTTTATTATTATTAAAACCCGATACATCGTAGGTCCCAGACCACGAGTCAATTACTCCCATGTATCATTCGCTCGCAATTTTGGATTGGGGGAAAGGGGCATTTACCCTTTTTTAGATATTATTGAATTGAAAGACTTTGTATAGGTTAGGTCGGGCTGGATATAAATTTTAGTCGGACTTCGTGCTGGAGTGAATCTTGCCATCCCATCCCTCAAGGCGATCGATCGACTTCACTGCATGCATGCATGCATGGAGCATTTGCGACCCTAAAACCTGAAATTGATTTTAAAATGTAATCATGTCAGAAATCAAATTTTAACTCATGCTACGACATTTATCAAACTGCGTTTAGTTGAAGTTGTATATATATATCCCATGCATGCATGCATGTTGACATGGATAAATCTTGCATCCCTCGAGTTATTGGTGTTCAGAAGTTCATGAGCTGCATTGTTGATGTAATCCACACATGACGTACGAGGAAGACCCATTTGTGCCATAAATAGCCGCATCACCTGGAGAGCACCCCCTTGGAGGGCAGCCCAAACAAGATCATCTTTCTCGCTAGCTCCTTGCTTGTGGAGAGTACTCTAGTTTTTAATTATTATTATTTTTTTTTAGAAAAAAGAGTTACTAGCATGAAGTGAAAATAAAGAAGATGTTATAATTTAATTAATTTAGAGACAAATTAAGAAAAAAAATTCACCTTTAATAGCTGAGAAAAACGTTGAATAAGAACCGTGGCATATTGTTCTGGGGTGTATGAATGCGGCTTGCAGGGTATAATTGTGACATGAAGTAATTATCATTGTAATCATTGCCACCCCTTCCTACTGAATATGTGCATCTATTTAGGTAATTGGCAGCAGGATTTTTGTCCCTTAACATCCCACCAATACGGTCAACTATATATAGCTTGGTGATTCAGCACAGCCGTTGATCCATGGTAAGTTCAAGCCCTAAAAAAGGCTGGAATGTTGTGCACAGAGAAGGAATAAAGAACCTGTAATTAACTCAGGCAAGCAATAAGTTCTCTCTCCCTTCAATTTCTTCTATTTCTCCCACATTTTCCAGTAACCTTAACAAAAAGGCTGGAATTAATTCCGATATGCACAGTGATAGTAAACCACAGTTCTGCTTACAAATCCTATCAACGCCCTCCCTATTTCACTCCTCCAAACTTTCCCGTGATATTATTGCTATCTCCCATCATCTCCACTAAGTCGGTTAATCGATCATCCTCTTGCTTGTGTTTCCTGGCTAGTGATACCCGCCACTACCCGACATAACAGGATCAGGAGTAGCTTGCATTCAAATAACTATCCCAATAAAAAAAAAATTAATAGTTAAATAAAATCTTAAAATATATTTTATATAATATTTTAATATAATTTTCAAATTAAAAATCTTTGGACTTGAAATCTACACATGTTAATATTATTTTGTGTTTAATTTTTATCAAATAAAATATAAGTGATAAGATTTGAACTTATAACTGTTTGATCAACAGGACTATAATGTCATGTCAAAAAACCTTTTCAATAATTATATGAGATTTCAATATATAATTATCTAACATGATCGACTTCACTTTCTCTCTCGCTTCAAGTCTTGGTTTATCAAACAATTACGAGTCAACACCTTTTTTTTTCTTTCTTATGTATGTATGCATGCGCGTGTTGTGCGTTTTTAAAGAATTTTCTTAATTTTTAATTTAAAAATCAAATATGTATAAAAAAAATTGTTTGAAGAAAAATCTTAATCTAAAAATAAAACATGTATAAAAATGTTTTTATCCCAAAATACAAATAGATAGGTGGATTTTCAAGCTTGATGATGTAAACAAAGGGAAAATGTAGAAATATGATGTAAAAATAAAATATGTATAAGATTTAATTTGATGTCAACCAGGCTAAACAACAGTTGGGCATCCTCGTATGTTTGAGGCCAGCATTTCTTCTTCCATCCTTCACTCTTCTTACACAGTTCCTTCAGTTTTATCCTTTTCTGCGGATTCACATGGAAAGAAGTTAGCTGTCAAAATTAAGTTCGAAAATATGAAAACAAAAAGGGGATCTGTTTTAGGAATTACTGAAGGTAAAGGTCCCTTTCCTGTGATCCAACGCATTAAAATTCAACTGTTGAGCACAGAAAAAGGTTGTGATCAGTGAAACAACAAAATTTCTTGTACTTTAAATTATTTTTTTATAATGTTTTTATTATTATTTTAACGTGTTTATGTAAAAAAATAAATATATTTTTTAAAAAATTATTTTAATATATTTTTAAATAAAAAATACTTTTAAGAGATATTACTATTAGTGTACAAATTTTAGTTTATTCTTACATGATAGGACAACTTACACAACTTACGTGTTTTTTTTTGGTCTAATAAATGCTACATGGTAGGAATAATTAGATCATGAATACAATGATGAAACTCTTCGTGGGCTACTAATTTCCATGAAATAACAAAACTGTTTTTCTAGTAGTAGTTGAAGTAAATTCACCGCAAGAACTCACAGGTTCACCTTCTGCTCTGGTAGGGTCTCAGTTTCAGACAACAGACTCCCAAAAAGGAAATGACCCAAAATGAGCATTTCAAAAACCCTGAAAAGGTGGGAGTAGTGAGCTAAAAGAGCCCTAGAAACCCATGAAAGACATCCTCTAATCTCTTTCCTTCTTCTCCCCAAAACAATAGAAGCCAACGAACAAAAAAACTCTACCGAATGGAAAGGAAAGGGAAAATATCTGTTCAAATCCGTCCATGTCCCAAAAGTCCCACTCTCAGGTATGTCCTTTTCCTTCCTTTGTCTCTCTCTGTTTTGCTCGAATCTTTGAATAGCGACTAATATCATAGCTGCATTACTATCTACAAAAATATTGGACTCCCCCAAGAGAAAAAGGAAAAAGAAAGAAAAGAAATTTTGACGATGGATTTTGAAACTGAATCGCAGAAGAAAAAGAGCGGGGTTTTTGGAGACGTGTACGGTGGGATTACAATGGTGCTTCCCAAGGAGATAGATGATCCTATTTCTCTACCTTCTCCTCCTTCTCTTGCTCCTCCTTTTGAGCTACGATTTCATCTTCCTGATCTCAAGCTTGCTGTTAGAGTATGTGCCTCCTTTTCATCATCATCATCATCATCAGCTTTTCATTCCCTTTTTAAATTAAATTATTTTTCTTTTCTTCTTTTATTTTCTCCTCGAGTTGAGACTAAAAGTAGTGGGGAAAAGGAAAGTTATGCAGAAAATAAATGAACTTCGGATGGAATATTCTGAATTTTGCTTTTATTTTCTCTCTTTAACAAAGAAAACCCAGTTCTTTTTAAACTCGGAATTTAAGTAAATCTCTTACCTTTTTTTATCCAATTCAGCGAGTGGAATGGATTGTTCCTGTTTTGCGGGGTTTTTTTTTTTTAATTTTAAAAAAAATTATTTTGAATTGAATTTGATGTAAAAACTCAGGATTTCACGAAGACCTGAGAAGTCGGTGAGTTCCTCAGTGGGGCCTTAGCTGGGGCTATGACCAAAGCTGTACTTGCTCCTTTAGAAACCATCAGGTTGGTATTTCCTGTGTTTCTTCTTATTTCTATAGCACTTGTGTTATTGTTTTTATATAACCAGACGTGTCGGTTAGCACATTACTTCAGTAGAACTTGTTGCTATTGTTAGTTTCTATTGAAGTCAGTGCAAAGTGAGTTTGAGGTCAGTTATTGAAGTATAGCTCTTCTTGTAACATTTGAAATTGAAGCTTAATGATCGGAGGTCTGAAACTTTAGAAATTTGGTCGCATGAACTAATGTACGTTATTAATTTTGAGATTTCAGAACTCTTACCAATTTTGCTAGCATAAATCAGCATTTGTAACGTGAAACCAACCAAGTCATGCTGAGATGTCGAGACCTTTCAAAGTTTTACTTTTGCATGCTAACTATTTTTGAAATGTTTGATTTGCTGATAACTATTTCATACTGCCTTGACCAGTAACTCATGAAAACCCTCCTGATTTGTTACTTGTGAGATATGCAGAACAAGAATGGTGGTTGGTGTTGGATCCAAAAACATTCCTGGTAGTTTCTTAGAGATAATTGAGCAGCAGGGTTGGCAAGGACTGTAGGCAGGAAATGCAATCAATATGCTTCGTATAATTCCCACTCAGGCAATTGAGCTAGGAACATTCGAGTGCGTCAAGCGAGCAATGACATCAGCACAAGAGAAATGGAGTCAGAGTGAATGTCCAAGGGTGCAACTTGGTCCTGTTAGTTTGAACTTCTCTCTCTCCTGGATTTCTCCAGTTGCTGCTGCTGGTGCTGCTGCTGGAATTGTTAGCACACTTGCATGCCATCCTCTTGAAGTCTTGAAGGTATTTTGCATTATAAGGCATTGCTCTTGATACCAAAATTGGAAATTCAGTTCGAATTTCATTAAGCATTAAGCCGCTATCTGCTGTTTTACTCATATTCACTAGGATGATATGTGTTTTACTTCATACCCCTCCTAGGATCCTGCTTTGACTTGGACTATATGGTGTATTGGTATGCCATTATGCTTTGTTTTAATTAATGGAAATTAGATGTGATAGTGGGTCACAACCTATTCCTTCTACAGTTGTAAGTTTGAAGATCTTTGAGAGCCGAGACACCAAGCACACAAAGTTTTGTTTATCTCTATTTTCTAAACACTTGTATTTCGTACAGGATAGATTGACTGTAAGCCGTGATATATACCCTAATTTAAGCATTGCCATCAGTAAGATTTACAAGGATGGAGGGATTGGAGCCTTTTATGCTGGCATTTCACCTACACTGATGGGCATGCTTCCATACAGTACATGCTACTATTTCATGTACGAGACGATGAAGACATCTTATTGTGAAGCAAAAAGTCCCTAAACCGTCCAGAGATGCTCCTAATTGGAGCTTTTGCAGGTGAGAAAACAAGTTTATTTCAAAATCACTTTTATTTTCCACAATAATTTTAGAGAAAAGGGTTGCCTGCTTCATATCTCACAGGGAAAGTGTGGAGATCTCTCGTAAAATTGCAATTACAGGGCTGCTAGAGCCTAAATGATGAGATAGACATGTTCTAACCGGTTGGTGTTGGTATCTCGTCTTTTCTATTAGCCGATTGGTAATCAATTTACGTTTTGGATGCCTAGGTTTTACTGCTAGCACCCTTAGCTTTCCATTAGAGGTGGCCAGGAAACGACTAATGGTGGGAGCTCAGCAGGGTAAATGTCCACCCCACATGGCAGCAGCCCTCTCAGAAGTAATTAGGGAGGAGGGGCTGAGGGGACTTTACAGAGGTTGGGGTGCAAGCTGTTTAAAAGTGATGCCTTCCTCTGGCATCACTTGGATGTTTTATGAAGCTTGGAAAGATGTACTGCTTGTTGAGAAACAGCTTTTATAACAGCTCTGGCAAAAAAATCCAGCATCATGTTCCTTCGGAGGCAAATGTTGGGATCGTTTTATCATAAAGATAAGGAGGAAGGTGGCACCTAGCCTGCTGGTGAATGTTCCGAGGACCCATTGTTGAATTGAATTACACATGTTTATGGATAATCATCGTTATAGGATTGGGCTATCCTTTTTCTGTAATGCCCATTTCGATTTCTGACCCAAGCTAAAATTTATCAGCCGAGCTTCAAAAAGGAAAAAATGTGGCCTCTCGTAATCTTTGATATGTACCAAACAGGTTCTTGATCTTGATGTCATGAGTTAACAAAATTCTGTTTTCCGCATCCCAGATTACATTTTTGTCACTGATGATTCTCATTACTGATAAATTTTGTTGCATTATTCAATCCAAAAGGGAGGGATTGGTATGTGCTTTAGAACTGAAGTTTATCTATCCTCTTTCAGAAAATACAATTCACATGGCTTTTCACTCATTACAACCTCTGCGTATTCTATTCAAATCCTATGAAAGACTGCAAGAAAATAAATCAGAAAGAATTTATTATTACAAGCGGAAGATGGTTTCTTAGTAGTACTAGGTAACGTGTATTTAGTTTGGAAAAGATATGTTTTAAAAAAAATTTAAATTTTTCTTAACTAAGATGGGTCATACTCTAAAGGTGATACGGTGACGTTTTCATTTCCCAGAGGGATAAGCCAAGCCGCAGTTGAAAAAGAAAATCACGCAGAAGCTACGGTGTCGTTTAACGGGTCTCCCTCTTGGCGCTTTGATTATGTTCCTGTGCTTCTTCCCTCGCTTCCTATAAATAGAGCGAACTTCCCATTTCCCTCCTTTCTGCAGCGGGCACTAACCTTTTCTATGCCCCCCCCCAAAACCCTAATCTTCCACAATTATAAGAAGAAAAACCCTAGAAATCTGAACCCTTCTTTTCCTTCTGTTTTGATCGATCCTTTAACAAGTAAATAAACAAGGAAATGGCGAAGAGGGAAGTATTATTAGATAGATGGAGAACCATCGAGGAAGAAGAAGAACTTCACGCCAACGATGGCGATAATCCAGTCATACGACGCCGTCTTCACCTCCTCAAAGAACAATGGTCTCTCTCTCTCTCTCTCTCTTATTTTCTCCCCTCAATATCTCTATGCTTTTATTATTATATTCTTATTGTTAAATTAGGTTTATTTTTATTTTTTATTTCTTAATTATAGGTTTTCAGACACATTTAAGTACTTGATTAGTTTGCCCAGAGAAGAACATATATGGTGTGGAGATTTTGATTTGATGGGCCCACTTTTAGAGACATTTTACAATTACTACAAAGATGACCGGCCGGACTCTCCTCTCCGGCTTCTGTGGAAGAGGATGTCTGGCGAAATGCGGCATTGCATCCAGTGTGTATCTCAGCATCATCACGCTCAAGAGATGTATGACAAGGAGTACGAGACGAGTTCTATTGGACCACTTCTTGAGGTGTTAAGGAGTATTGATGAGGAAAGGGTGACTCAGCATCTGAGAGAGATTAATGATAGATTGAAGAAGCAGGAGTGTGATCATTTGCGTGATAATGTTGATGTTGTTAGTCTCATGTATGAGGTATTATTGTTATTATGGACTAGTGTGTTTGTTTCTGTTTTGGTTTTCACTTGATCTTTAATGTTCATTACCTTTTGATGACATGTATGAAAGATGCCAATACAGAGTTTGACTATGCTTCAAGCATTGCATATAAGTAAGCAATTTTATAGTTGGTGTACTAATAGGAGTGCTCTCAAAATTATTTGAGAATAATAACTACTTAATTGGAAAAAAAAATGGAGTATTTGTGATCGTTTCAGATGTCTAGTATCCAAATTGTATATTATGGTTTGCTGGGTTCTAGGTAGAACAGGGGAGAAGAGTTGTGTGTTTCTTCTTTGAAAATGCTCTTTGATTTCTTTTCCAACCAACATTTTCTAATCTTTTCTTTTTGGAATGGTGATTGCATGCTTTTGTGCTTTTTGCTGTTTACTGAATTACAGGTCTTGATGTTTCCTGTCTTACTGGACGATCAATCTTTGCTATCTGAATTTGAATTATTCATCGAAGCAGTCGATAATATGCATGAACTGGCTTTATCTGGACATCAACAGTTTCCGGTATTTTGTTGGCCGAGTCTGCCCAGACACAGTTCCGTTGCTTTCTTTATCTCTGTCTTTCTTTCCCTTCTCATAGATTACATCTGATTTGTCAGGGTGTTTATGCGTTGCTTTTTCTGAATAGAAGAGTACGCACTGTTGGTAGACGTTTAGCACGATCTATGGAGAAATTGAGGTACTGTTTAAATTGAATGACATGTACAATCTAATTGGAATTTTTACTTGCGTGAAAGGATTACAATCATTGGTGTACCACATTATATGATCTATAAGTCATGAATGAAGCACTATTGTCATCTTGCAGATTGTGGCCATCCTTACTGCAAAAATGCTACCTTCTAGTCATGTCAACATCAATTGGGGATGCAGGGTTCACTATATATTCTTTCTGATTAATATATCCTGTTTCTGTATAGGGGAGCAACAGATTTGGAACCTTTGCAGCCTTTACTGAAAAAATTCGTTGGGTTTTTAGAGACAGAAATACTACCATCAGCTTCTAAGACTTCGAGGCCAAGAGCACAGATGGAGCGCCTATCCATATGGCTTGGAATCACATCATTGTATGAAGCGGTGACTATAATCTTAACCTTAAACTACTCTTTCAACTCTCTTTTTTCTGTCTCTTTTCCACTCTCCCAATGATGATACTTACACTTCTGTTTTATGAAGACTTGAGTTCCTAGAACCTCCAGCTTTTGAAGAAGGCATACTGGAGTGCTATCCCATTTTTTTTGATATTGTGCTCAACCATATCAGTGGCGATTCAGCTGAATTCTCTCATGCAGTAAGCTGTTTGAAAGAACTCTTCAAAATGCTTGGTAAGACAGGAAGTACCTCTTCTTCTGTGTTCTTTTATTTAGTTATTATTTTTAGATTTCAATTAGTATTGATTTAATGATTCTTTGTTTCTCTTAAGGTTGCAAACTCTGGCTGAGGTCTACGTTGTCTCCAAGTGTGATGCGTAACACATTACTGGGCCAGTGTTTCCATACTCGAAATGAGAAAATCCATAAAGACATTTTAGATCTTTTTCCACCTTTTCTGCAGGCATGTCTGGACACCATCCTGCCATCTTCTTTACCCTGGGCCCTTCATCAATGATTCTTTATCCCTCTTGTCATTTATAAAATTAATTGTGCCATGTATTTTTCTTGACATTACTGATGTGCAGAAGTTTATCTGTCCAGTCCCTTGAGGCTTTGCAAGATGGGGAACATGAAAAGCAACGAAGGCACTTCCTTTATTTCCTACTCCATCAAGTTCCCGTGAGCAGCAACTTCAATGTTCTTACAAGAAAACTTGCATGCAAGGTTTTTATCACTTCTATATTTCCATTTTAAGTTTCTGTTGTGGATAGTTATGCTGTTTATCTCATTAATTCTATCACTAATTGCCGTTTCAGATAGCCCTTCTTATCGTACACCGAGGCTACAAGATGAACCCACCATGCCCCCCTTATGAATGTGCTCATATGTGGTATGTAGTGTTGAATCCTCTATATTTGACGATGGTCATAAATTGGAAGCTCTTTTGCCTTATTGATAATTTTTTTATATTTTTCCTACAATTAATATTCAGGGATTTTACCAGGGAATTAGGGGTTGAAGATATGGCGTGGCTTAAGTTTGGATTTGCCTTTTAAGTCTGGCTAGAAATGTTTTAGAAAAAGAGATAGTAGGTATGGGGAGAGATTTTCATGTGAAAAATCATATGCTGTCAAAGGTGGAGGTTCTTGGAAGACTATTATTTTTTTTGAAGCATTATTCACTGTGCTGTTTTACATCTATTTTTAGAACTCGGGGATTTACACTTTCCATTTTCCTTATAAAAAGGAGCAAAGAAGAAAATTCATACATTTTTTTGAATTGTCTGCTTCTCTTTGGCATCTCTTCGTCACCTAAAATTCCTGCTTGTGTGAAGTTTGAAGGCTCCTAATGTAATGTTATAAAGATTTAGAATTTGAAAAAGATGGTTGGGGGTTTTCACTTATGCATGCTTTAATATAATCTGATTGAACGACTGCTCTTAAGAGGAATCAATGTGCATGAATCACTTACAGCAATCGTTTTAACAGGGGCCCTTCACTTGTGGCTACTCTGAAGGATTCATCACTTCATAGTGCTCTCCGGCAACCTGCATTTGATCTTATACAGATTATTTTAGTTTCTGATGCTGCTGCCTTGCTAAGTACAATGTGGAGTAACCACACAATTATTGATGCTGATACAAACATTTGTCTTGAGCTGAATGATGATGTTAAAGATGAAGATAGGCTTCCATTTGTTATTGACGTCGAAGATACGGATGGTATATGTTGGAGTGAATTCAGTGCACAGAGCAAGATCGCTTCTGAAGAGCACAGAGGATGGATGTGCATTCCCATGCTATGGATTGATGTTTTAGTTGATATGGACCCATCAGTCCTTCCATTGTCATTTTCGAAGGCTGTTTTCTGGGCTCGATCTCATTTGACAATGGTAGAACCTGAAACCAGTGTGCAAACAGTTGGAACCTGGCTTTCAACTTCAGCCACAGAAATCTCCACTTCATTTGGGTGGAAGGTTCCGACAGGTTTTGATGATGGTGGGGTTGGAAAGGAGTCGAAAAACTCTATCAAAGTGTCAGTGATGCATCTTCCTTTAATAAGAACATTCAACAGGTATTGGGCAATACTTTATCTTACTGTTAGTTTATGTCTTCATGCTATAGCAATGCATGTTATAGGTGTATACTAGACTTGTTAGTCCATTCTTGGTTGATGACTCTGGATGCTTCCTCAGGTTAACCACACACTTTTTAGCTCTAATGAGGCTAGGGGAATTACGGAAGCAATGGACTTGGGAGCCAAGCATGGCAGAGAGCTTGATCCTTTCACTTTTGGATTCTAATGATGTATGCAATGATCATTTATCATAGTGGTCAACATCAAGTGAGTGATTGGTCTTCTGTGAGTATCTGCGCATAATCTTTTGTTGCTTGATGCAGGATGTGAGACAATTTGGCAAATGTATCTTGGAGCAGGTCTCAAGCACACGGGGTCTTGCATGTGGTTTGAAGTTTCTTTGCTCCAGCGGTTGTTCTTTGGCAGCCATGTTTTTAGGCTTGAGACATGCTTTGAAAGTGGTGAGTGGTCACTGATAACATTTCTTTTGTGTAAGTCATTTGAAAGTGCTAATGTTTTGTTTCTTTTTTATTCTCCTTCCATTTTCATAATTTTATAAAGCCAGTATTGTGCCAAGGACTTGTATCTAATTTCAGCCAGATCAAATATATAAAATTTATTTCTGTACACACTCACTAGTTTAAATGGATTAATGCATGCTTTTCAAGGTTCTAAGTGGTCCCTTTCTTTTTTTCATCCTTGGTGCTCCCTCTAAGCAATGGTCTTTTTGACTCTGTTCTCAATAATTGGCTTGAAAAGGCTGCTGGCTTTGTGACAGTTATTTTGTACAAAACAGGTCTGATATTCCGTTAACAGCAAATGACTGTAAACTCAAGTACCTTTGTGTAGTCCAATCCATGACTCACCTACTGCTAATTTGGTCTCTATGTTCTTTCATATATCATTTTTTTCATGCTTCTATGGCTTAACCAGATTCTTTTTATTGCTTTGTTTAATAATTTTGCACTTCTACAGGTTCAACTGGATTCTGTTGTATCGAAGTTTCAGACTTTACAACATTTTTTCTTTGTTCTATGCAAACTAATTAAAGAAGGGGATTTACATAAACCAGATTTGCAACAAAATTCATCTGATGACTCAAAGATCAGAAAGTACTCTTCCCAAGGTGGATTTCTGACACATCCGGTCTTTGATTCTTCTTCTTCAAACATTGATGGACATTCATTAAATGTTGACTTGAAATTGCAAGAGAAATTTCGCTACTTACTATCAAGAATTGCATGGCCATCAATTCGGATGTTCTTGGTAGAAGGAAAGGCATTTATTGATTACAGTCTTTGTCAGGTATTACACAGCTTGACATTAATGAATGTTTCTATTTAGACTCTCTCTGTGTGGCTGGATGTGTCTGGTGTGTCAATGTTCACACTACTTTCTTGTAGATAATTAGCTGATGTTCTTGTAGATATCAAATCAGCTCTGCCATTTAACTGACAAGTGACATTGAGTAGGCATTCTTTATCTCTTCTTGTTTCAGATGACATGTGTCCGTGTGCTTGAGATCCTCCCTGTTGTTTTCGAGAGACTTTTCCAACCTCTGTTTAAACATGCATGGGATAATGGAAAGATGGTGGAAAATCCATCCAACTTTGGATGGCTTTATGATCTGATGGATTGGGGAAAGTCATCGCTTAAAGTTGTAGTTGTCTACTGGAAGCGAACAGTAATTAATCTACTGAATCTGGTTAAAGGCTTTTGCAGTAATGCTTCTGAGTTGACTGTCAGGGCCATTGAAAAACTTATTTCATGTGGTGAGCTTTTTTATTTATGCACATATTGCTTTCTTTTTCATGCTGTTGATTATTTATCATTTTGCTTCATTTTCTTTTGATGTTTTATGTCTTCTTTATACAGATAATATAAGCATTGATCAATTGACAGAACAAGTATCACACCTTCGGGTTGCATTATCCAAGGAAGTGTCTTTTGATAATGTAATGATCACTTCAAAACCAAAAGCTCCAGATGTGCTTCCTGTTCCTGTAGAGGATGCTGATGTTCAAATTCTAGACTCAGTATCAGTGAGTGATAAGAGAAATAAAAGTGACGTGATTGTAGTTTCAGATGATGAAGCTGAAAAACAAATTTCACCTGTTAAGGTGGCTGCTTCCACAAGTGACTCATGTCAAATAAGTTTGGATAGCAAGAAAATTGCTCCTGCTGATAGAAGTGTTTCACAAACTGATACTGAAAATAAGGGATCTAGAAATGATACCTCAAGGGATCTACTGGATGACCCCCAACAAAAATATGCATTAGACATTACCAGTCTCACTTCTCAGAAGCTGGATTCTGATAAATTAAGAGGCAAACAACCTCCTCATCTCAAATCAAAAGGTGGATCTAAAAGCAGTAAAAATGTTCCTCTTTCATCCCAATGTAGAATTGATCTGAAGAGTCCTGAGTCTGTCAGCTCAAAAAGCTCGAATGAAGCTGGCAACAGCATGATTTCTGAAACTAGAGATTCAATACTGAAGGAGTTAGTGCGTGACACTGGTGCTAATCCACCAGAGGCTGCAGTAAAATCTGTGAGGCAGCAGCAGTTTAATCTGACAAAGTTAACTGCCACTGTTCCTAAACGACAAGTTATCCAACTTAAAACACCTGCTGGAAATAGATTTGGAAATTTACAGAGACTGGAGGCTGGAGTTAAAAGATTCAAGCCTCCTAGACTTGATGACTGGTATAGACCCATTTTGGAAATAGATTACTTTGCTATAGTGGGATTAGCATCTGCAAGAAAAGATGAGAATCGGACTGTTAGTAGATTAAAGGAGGTTCCTGTGTGTTTCCAATCACCAGAACAGTACGTTGACATTTTCCGGCCACTTGTTTTGGAGGAGTTTAAAGCACAGTTACGTAGTTCCTTTTTGGAGATGTCTTCATGGGGGGAGATGTATTATGGCAGTCTATCCGTGTTGTCTGTTGAAAGGATTGATGACTTTCATCTTGTCCGGTTTGTCCATGATGAAAGTGATTCTACATCATCTAGAAGCTTTTCTGATAATGACCTTCTTTTGCTAACTAAAGAAGCTCCAGAAAATGCATCCCATGATGTTCATATGGTTGGAAAGGTATTTTACCTCTCTAGCATTCTGTTGAATGACGTGTTGGTGTCATGTACATATCATGAATTTCTTGTCTGCTGAATACAGATGTAGATTTGTAATATCTTGGCATGTTTATAAGTTTTAAGTTATATGTCTATATTATGCTAAAGCAACCTGTTTGATTCTCAGGTGGAGAGGCGCGAAAGAGAGAATAAAAGAAGGTCAAGTATACTCCTCATCAGGTTCTATTTTCTAAATGGTTCTTCGCGTTTAAATCAAGCTAGGAGGCAACTTGTCGATCGTAGCAAATGGCATGCAAGTCGCATCATGAGCATTACACCTCAACTTAGAGAATTTCAGGCTCTATCATCAATAAAGGACATTCCCATCCTTTCAGCTATCTTAAAACCTGTCAATGATTCTCTATGTAATAATGAATCGAGAGAACTAGGTCTGAGTAATCTTTCTCAGCCCTTGCAGCAGACACTGAAGTCATCTTTTAATGACAGCCAACTGCAAGCTATAAGTGTCGTGATTGGATCAACTATTTTGAAGAAAGATTTTGATCTGTCTCTAATACAGGGTCCTCCAGGTTTGTATTTCAACATGGCTTAATAGATAGTGGATCTAACCCCTTTTATTTTTGTTTCTAATATGTTTTTTTTTTCTTTTTTTCTTTCTTTTTGAATAGGGACTGGGAAGACCAGAACCATAGTGGCCATTGTCAGTGGCTTGCTTGCTTCACTACAAGGAACAAAGGATACAAAAAATTCTCTAAAGGGACATTTGAAACAAGGTAATGGTTTGTCCATAACTTCAAGGCCAAAGATTAACCAGTCTGTTGCAATTGCCAGGGCTTGGCAGGATGCAGCGTTGGCTAGGCAGTTAAACAAGGACGTGGAAAGAAATGAAAAGTCTGTGGAAAGTTATTTTAGGAGAAGGGTGCTAATCTGTGCCCAATCAAATGCTGCTGTTGATGAGTTGGTGTCAAGAATTTCCAGTCAAGGACTTTATGGCAATGATGGGAAAATGTACAAGCCATATCTTGTAAGGGTTGGCAATGCAAAAACGGTTCATCCAAATTCACTTCCATTCTTTATCGATACACTTGTTGATAATCGTCTTGCTGAAGAGAGGATGCATTTGAGTGATTCTAAGAAAGATTCAGGTATAGGCTCTTCTGCAGCATTGCGTTCTAATCTGGAAAAGTTAGTTGATTGCATTAGGTTCTATGAGGCTAAGCGGGCTAACTTGAAGGATGGAAATTTGGACCTCAAAAATTCTTTGGAAGATGAATTGCATAAAGAGGATGAAACAAAGCAAATGTCAGATTCTGAATTAGAGATCACACTAAAGAAATTATATGAAGAAAAGAAACAACTTTTTAAAGATCTTAGTGCTGCTCAGGTGCAAGAGAAGAAAACTAGTGAAGAAATCAGAGCAATGAAACATAAGCTGCGGAAGTTGATATTAAAGGATGCTGAAATAGTGGTAACGACATTAAGTGGATGTGGTGGAGATCTCTATGTAGTTTGTTCTGAATCTATGTCAAATTATAAATTTGCTTGTCCATCTGAACATACCCTATTTGATGCAGTTGTGATTGATGAAGCAGCTCAGGTAAAAATCATTATGCTCATAGTTTGTTTTTTTAAAGTTACCCATTTTATCTGCATAACATTCCTTTCATTGCTTCATTTTTAAACTTTCTTCATCTCGTGCAGGCACTGGAACCTGCTACTTTGATTCCTCTTCAACTTTTAAAGTCAAACGGGACAAAGTGCATTATGGTAAGGACTGTGTGCTCCGTTATTTTCAAGGCATCTTGTATATTTTAGTAGTTATACTTATGTTGTCATTTTTATGCAAGGTTGGTGATCCAAAGCAGCTTCCTGCAACAGTTCTCTCTAATGTTGCAAGCAAGTTTCTTTATGAATGTAGCATGTTTGAGCGTCTACAAAGGGCTGGTCACCCAGTAACCATGCTTACCAAACAGGTGAGCCTGGATTTTTTTCACTCAAAACTTGACTTAAATTCTACTGTGTTTGCTATATCTAATGATATGGTTAAATGCTTGAAACCATTAACGAGAACTGACTTTTGGGCTGTTGGATGTTAACTGTCAAAATATTCACGTGTGCTTTGGAAAGCTGTGAAATAGGAATATTGGGCTCGTTTCTTTTTTCCAATGTTTTTTTTGTAAAAAAAAAATGTACGGCTGCAACCACAGATTTATTATCACACGGGATGCTGGGTGTTTACAGGAAATATTTTGGTCTGTCTGCTTTGTTTTATTGCATTATCATCTGCTATAAGTACACAACAACAACAATAAATTATTAAATGTTTCTAGGATATGCAGTTCATAAAATTTTCTTCTGGCTGATTGCATGTTTTTTTTGGTTGAATGTTAAGTAATAGTAAAGCTAGTTGGTAAATCTGCCATGAATGTTTGGGTTAAATACACTGAGTTAAAGAAATGTTCACCTTAAGGCAACTGTTGTGGGATGGAATAGTTTTTATAGCCTTTTTATGATGCAGTAATGCTTTAGGGACCTGCAAAAGGCTATGCTTAGCTGATATTAACATTTCCTCACATCTTGACTTTTGTTTCTTTTCTTTCATCGGATGGTATCATGTTTCTTGATGTACTCTCTTATTTTGTGTATTTTCCTGTTTCTGTTTAATTTTCTCGTCCAATACTTGTTGCGTAAACTTTATGCTTGACTAAAGGTATGCATTCTTTTGGCAATCAACTGCAGTCAGGGTAGTTTGGTGAAAATGTTGGCAGTTTATGGGGCTATAAAATAATACAAGACTTTGATGAAAATTTGACGATAATTGTACTGTTTTTGCCAACTTCCTACTGTTTCAGTATAGGATGCACCCAGAGATTTGCCGGTTTCCCTCCTTGCACTTTTATGATAGCAAGTTGATGAATGGAGAGAAAATGTCAAACAAATCAGCATCATTTCATGAGATTGAGGTTCTTGGCCCTTATTTATTCTATGACATTATGGACGGCCAGGAGCTTCGCGGTAAAAATTCTGGTGCATCGTCCCTTTATAATGAACGTGAGGCTGAAGCTGCAGTTGAACTACTACGATTTTTCAAAAGGAGGTATTCATTTCTTTTCCAGAGAAAGCACTACCACATCCTCCTTCATTTCAGTTCTTTGTTCATGAATAATGTAATTTAAATACCTTATTTAGGTACTCATCCGAGTTTGTTGGTGGTAGAATTGGCATCATAACTCCATACAAATGCCAGCTCTCACTTCTGCGCTCTCGTTTTTCTAGTGCATTTGGATCATCTGTTGTCGCTGATATGGAGTTCAATACTGTTGATGGCTTTCAGGGCCGAGAGGTTGATATACTGATACTTTCCACTGTTAGAGCAGCTGATTCAAATTCCTCTATGAATGGGTTGAGCTCCAGCAGTATTGGGTTTGTCGCTGATGTAAGACGGATGAATGTTGCCCTGACAAGAGCCAAGCTCTCCCTTTGGATTTTGGGTAATGCGAGGACCTTGCAGACGAACTGGAACTGGGCAGCTCTAGTAAAGGATGCTAAAGAGAGAAACTTGGTCATCTCAGCAAAACAGCCATATGAATCCTTGTTCGAAACAGCTCCTAGGGATACTTGCAGGAGAGAGAGTATTAATAATCATTCAAGACAGTCAAAGCATGTTGAAAATTTTAGAGGCAGCGGCAAACTAGGCAAACAAAATGAACAGAAAGTGTACAGGGATAAAAACTCTATTCGTTCCGTTACTCGATGCGATGGTACTGTTGCTGGAGATGGTAAGGATTTTTATGTACAAAGCAGCAAAAGAAAACCCAGAGAGGAACATGATCTTCCAGGGAAAATGGATCTTCCGAAAAATTTCAAGTCTATCATTCCAGGGGAATCTGTTACTGGTGATGAAAGCAAGGGCAAAGACAGAAGTCAGAAGAAACTTAGCTCTGGTAAGAAGAAAGATAAATGTGCAAATCCGAAGAGTACTAGGGAGCGTTCTGAACTTGAACTGGGTGATGGCCACAAAAATTTGAAATTGAGCATGTTGAGGGGACCAAAGAAATCTATTGAAGGTAAGAGAAGCCAGAAGAATTTGGACAGTTCTACATCCTCAGCTGAAGGCAGCCTCAAAAGTAAGGAGGTCAATGACGGTAGAGATCCTAATCCTGTAGGTGCTTCTTTAGATTTAATTACAAAGAGGAAACAACAACGTGAAGCTGTTGAGGCCATTCTAAACTCATCTCTCATTTCCTCCAAGAAGTCAGAACCATCAACGAAATCTATGTCTTCCAAAAGGCCTCCTTCTCCAACCTCAGCTGTAAGTGGTGGAATCAGACCACCCAAGACAAGAAAAGGTAAACTTCTCTGCTTTTTTTCTGTAATAAGCACTGGAAATCTGTCCCAACCTCCCCTGTTTCAGTATGAGTGACATCATCAACTTGAAACATGTTCTTAGGAGTGTAAGAAAATGCAATTCCACCATAGATATTTTGAACTTTTTTTTTTTTCAAATTCACCCCCATTTCTTTTAATTAGGGGTGATGATTTTAAATGACAGGTTTTTACTGATGGTTATATGAGAAAAACTGCTAATCCTATACTGGATGTATTTTCAGACAATCTAAAAGAGAAACCTGGATACTTTGTGTAAGTGGTGATGTTGTCGGATATCACTTTAAAATACTTGGCTGAAACCAACCCAAAGCCATTTTCTACATGATGTTTGCCTGAAAAGCTTGTTTGAGGTAGCTTTCTTGTGTGCAGATGTTTGATATTTCCTCATCTGCCATTCTTATTTTGCTTCTGGCAGGTCCGCAGTAACCTGAAAAAGGTTTATTGCAAAATCAGAGCCATCAGCACCGCAGTAAAAGTGAAAATCTTTGTGATTCCAGTATGGTATGGTGAAGTTGAATTCCATTTTTGAGATTTTAGCGAAAGCCTATTTTATCATCCCTGTAATTTTTTGGAAGCTACAAAGAAGATAGGGGGGCAGTTCTACTAAAAAGTGAAGAAACCCTACTTGATCTTGAATGTCAAGGTAAACCATGGATTGGATAAGTTAGGTTTACGTCTTGTGGTTCATTGTTGCAGACCCCCAGGGCAATACAGCATTGGTCTTGAAAATATAGAAATAATACTAGCGTGACTGATCACTGTAGATAAGTTTGATATTTGGTTCATCACTGCATGCCCTTGCAAGTTGTTTTTTTCCGGGCGAGTTTTGTCTAGAAGATCTAGTTCATAGTGCCTCTCTGATGATACCTTGTTCTGAGCGACCAAAACCCTGTGTACATATTGGTTCTTGTAAATATTTGTGACTTCAGCAATGCCTAGCGTGAAAGCTCAGAATTCTTGCAAGTTTTGCTCTCGGTCCTGCATGTCGATCACCCTAAATAAATGGAGGATGCAAAATTATCATGTTTTTTCCCAGCAAGTGAAGATGTTGGGGATCTGGAATTTGTTTGGTGTAACCATTCTGCAAATATTCCAGTCAATGTATTGCTTTGATGTTTGATGCAATTAAACGTCTTAGAAATTGTGTTTATTTGCTAGGTTTATTGCTGTTGCTTCAAAGTAAAAAGCAGGAGGATATGTCATTGCCGGATTTGTTCAAGATCCACGAGCATAGCTTTCGGCCCGTCCTGTTTGTTTCATAGATCCCTGTTCTTTCCTTGTCGTTTATGTTTGTTGTTTTTTTATGCATTAAAATGCTCGTTCTCGTAGATTTGATCTTGAATGTTAGCTGACAACACTGTACTGTGGAAGGCATATGCAACCTTCGTCGATGCCTTTACAAAGCACCGTGAGCATACGGTCACTGGATCTATCAAAGCTGTGACTGACCATGAACGAGAAAAAGGGATGATTTGAATATGACGGTAAGATATCTCGCCTTAGATTTTGTTGCCTTCGGGGCAATCCGCATACAGTAATAACACGAGGCATCTGGTCAAATGCAAGATTTCACGTGTAGTACCCTTGCAGAAGACGTACAGCTCCTCCCATGCTCTCTACATTCCCTTCCCTTCCCTTCCCTTCATGTCTCCACCAACCAGAGAGAGGATTGGCTGTCTCACCAACATTTCTTAATTCGCACCTGCCCCTCCGGCCACAAGAGAGTTGTTGGTAAGATGGTGGTGTTCGGTTAAGCTATTGAATTTGAACAAAACAATTAATTAATTAATTTCTCTAAAATTTTTATCAAATTTAAATCCACAACCCGCAACATTGAGACATTATAAGGTATGATACCGGCGTTGTAAAGGGATTACAAGAGGGGCCGAGGTCGGGAGAGGCTGGTGTTCAAGTTGCATTAGGGAACGTCCATGTACATGGTGTTAAGTAACATGCAGATGCAATTCCAGATAGTGTAAAGCTAATTAATGAGAAATATAATTAATACAACAGTAGCCAGCGAGTGAAGGCACATGCATGAAATTAAGACCACACACATATGACAATATAATATATATATATATATATATATATATATATATATATAGCAGTGTAGCTGTTTACCCCCCTTTTATTTTCTTCTCTATAAAAGAGGCCCACTTGCCGAGCTAGCTACACATCTAGATCTCAACCGATTATTCCATTTTTGTTCCATAATTCTAGCTAGCTACTTGTAGATGATTGTCCACTAACAGTTTCTTGGACCTGCACACAGCGTTAAATTAGTTTGGATATTGCAATTGAAGTTGTTTGACTTGTTCCACAAGTACGTAGAAATCGAGAAAAAAAAAAACGTTGAAGTAAACTACATGGTAAATTTATATATATGCAGTAGAATAACACATATTTTATGGGGTAAATACATGTATTATGTCATGCATATCTATCTATCTTAGTGCGGAAGTAATTAATTAATATTCATGATCCCCAAAGAAACATGAGCATGTGATGTTCATATATATGATCTAGCTAGCTGCTCATTTGGCATGTGACCCCCCCAGTACCTTCTTTCTTCTTCTTTCTTTTTTTATCGAACATGTAAAAAACACGTACTCGATGTATCCATCGATCGATCTAGCTATTATGCAATTAAGTCCTGATTGGTGGTCCTCTCTCTCTCTCTCTCTCTCTCTCTCTCTCTCTC
>Ga0307517_10002099_pt1 | contig 32430 bp, 44 predicted proteins | sample 23_EM_MG_FD_194515 | JGI IMG/M metagenome (GOLD analysis project Ga0307517, IMG submission 194515) | Populus trichocarpa ectomycorrhiza microbial communities from riparian zone in the Pacific Northwest, United States - 23_EM | ecosystem: Host-associated > Plants > Roots > Unclassified | place... | reverse complement strand
CTAATTCCGTCATTAACCCCCCCCCCCCCCCCCCCCCCCTAGAAACAAAACAAAACAAAACAAAACAAAAAAGGGTCCACCTCTAACGCCATCCACTACTGTACTTGCCTACCGACATGCAATTAGACAAACTAACAAACAAGCCCAACACGCGAACGTGTTCTACAACTACTAGTACCGTACTTTATGGCCCTGACTTGTACTTGCACGGAGGAGACGTCTCGCTTTGGACATGTGAATGCTTGGAGTGTTTCAGAGGGTTGCATACCAGTATTTTTTACTGGGAGTGGGGTTTCGGCTGTCTGCGTTATGGTTGCTTTTTCCCTTTTTTTCTTGTGCTCGAGTACTTGGTACAAGTCCCTGGCATGAATGGACCGAACACCAGGGGGGTCCCGGGAGCTGAAGGCGGCCTGCCAAGAACGACATATTACCCCTGTAAATAGTGAAAGTAGTTAGCACAAAAGTAAGCAAAAAGGGGGGGGGATTAATCAAAAAGTGAATATTATTCACGGTCACTTCATATTCTCAAGAAGTATCTGCAATATCCCATATCGTGAAGCCATCCAAACAAAAAAAAAAGGCAAAACAACACTTGTAAGTCAAAATTTCTTCCCATATCACATATCTATAAGGAGTTACTTACCTAGCAATATAGGATAATGGAGGCCCAAAAGCGTGAATGGGTGCCATATAAGCAACGCTGCGCTGTCCAGACCTTGCGGTTTTCTGCAGGCTGGACATATCGACAAATTGCCGACGAGCAGAACCTGAGTGTCAGCACCGTTTTTGACATTTGTCAAGCACCCTCCACCCCGAAAAAACCCAAAGGACGACCTTTTTCCCTTGACACCCCTACCCGGCATCGCCTTGTTGCTACTGCAACAATGAGCGCCGCTCATAGGCGGATGCCACTCCTTGAAGTGGCTGCGGCCTGCGGCGTGCAGGCCTGCCAGAGAACCCTCCGGAGAGCATTCCAAATGGAGGGGTACTCGAGGAGGGTTGCCCGGAAGAAGCCCTTTCTTGACGAGCGGAAGAAAGGGCTTCGCCTTGCGTTTGCAATGGCACACAGGGAGTGGACCAGGGAGGATTGGCGCCGGGTCATTTGGACCGACGAGTGTTACGTATGGCTTTCAGGCCATTCAAGTCGGGTTTGGGTGACCCGGCGCCCAGGGGAGGAGTACGATGATGATTGTCTCCTCCCCAAGTTTTCCAAGCAGGCTACGATAATGGTATGGGGGGCAATTTTGGGTGGAAGGAAATGTGCCCCGGTTCTCTGGGATAAGGACAATTGGGGCACGATAACTGCTAGGAGTTATGTAGACAATGTCCTTATCCCAGTCCTCCAGCCATTTTGGCAGAGAGAGAGTGAGCACGCAGCTCACCCTCTCTGGCTCATGGAAGATGGGGCTTCGGCCCATCGGGCACATTATACACGCCGGATCCAGGAGCAGTATGGCATACCAAAGCTTAACTGGCCCCCTGCTTCACCGGATCTCAACCCTATTGAGAATGTGTGGTTTCTCTTGAAGGATAGGCTGAATAAGAGATACCCCCGGCCCCAAGGATTGGAAGAAATGGGCCAGGCCATAAGGGAGGAATGGGAGGGGATTTCTGAGGCACATCTCTTACGTTTTGTTGATTCCATGCCCGAAAGAATACAGGCTATTATTGCTGCATCTGGAGGCCATACTCGCTGGTGAATCTCATGTATTTTTTATATTTTTATATATATTTTTATTATTATTATTATTTAATTTTTAATATACATATCCAAGTCATGCGAACAATATTTACTTTTCCATTAAATTCTCCCCTTTTCGCCTACTTATGTGCTAACTACTTTCACTATTTACAGGGGTAATATGTCGTTCTTGGCAGGCCGCCTTCAGCTCCCGGGACCCCCCTGGTGTTCGGTCCATTCATGCCAGGGACGTGTACATCCCCCCCTTTTGTCCACTAACTTGCAGAGTGGTGGGGGGGGCTTTCTGGAAGGGTTTTTAGTGGGTGATAAGGTTGGTTAGAGGGGGGGTGTAGGTAGTGTATGGGGTTATCTACAATAGGGGGGGGGGGGGTATGATACACGGTTAGGGAGAGGAGGAATTTCTGTTGGTCATCTCGTGATTTTTGTTTGAAGATGTTAACCTTTTTGTTAATGTAAGGAGATTGATTGATTGAGAGATTGGGGTTGATTGATTTTATGGTAATAATTTTATGAGGAGCATCTGTTGATAGGGACGAGGAAACACTTGATACAATCGATCCACCTTCCCTCTGGACAATATTGCGCGTATCGCACAAGTCTTCCCTCCGGACAAGAGTTACTAGGCCCCTGTGATCACTAGCATCACCCTTACTTGCGCCATAGCCAATACCCCCCTTCCCTCTCCCCTTCCCTTTCCTCCTTACTCCATTTTACCTACTCTTGCTCCCTCGTCTCCTCGTTCCCCACCACCACTGCCTCCCCCTCCTCCTCCAGCTCCTTAACCATCCAGGTAGTATGCTCATCAGACAGCCCTTCATGTACCCTAAACCCACATCTCTCGTAAAACCTCCCCGCCGCAACATTATCCCGCCGCATGCCCAAGTGCACACCACAAGCCCCACCACCACCACCACCACCACGAGCTCGCACCCCACGCAAGAATATCTCCATCAGCCTCCCGCCAAACCCTTTACCCTGGAACTCCGGCAGTATATCGATGTGCAGATGTGCCGGGTAGCGCGGGATGAAGTCGGGGGCGGCGGGCTGCAGCATCTCCTCCGGGTTCAGGAGGATCCTCCCAAACATGCGGCGCAGCTCGTCGCCCTCGCCATCGTCGGCAGCGGTGGTGGTGGTGACATTGATATTGGCAATAGCAGGAGGCAAGCTGAGGGTGGGGAGGTATTCCTCTCTGTAACGTTCAACAAAAGTGCCCGTGTCGGGCGTCCCAATGATGTACCCGACTACCCGCCTCCCGCTCGCGTTCTCAGAACTGCCGGCATCGAGGACGAAGGCGTGGGCGGGTTCCAGCTTCACGTAGGGCACCGCATATATATACGGGAGGATATCCGCAGATGATTGTATTGATGGAGGAGCTGTGAGCTTACACTATTAACTCACCCTCTCCCCTTCGTGGTTTTTCGCTCAACTTGTCAGCATACCGCTACACAAAATAAAGAGAGTAGTACATACCGTAGTATGATACTACCGTGGGAAAGAAAAAAAAAAGATGAAAAAGAGAAGGAAAAAAAGGAAAAAAAGGAAAGTCACACACAATCTCCACAACATCACCAAAGTCACCTTCTCGATATTCCCTAATAACCGCCATCGCGCACACACACCGTTAATCCCGTAACCGTATCAATCGTTATTATCGTACCGGTATAATATAAAATGTAATAGTAGTCGCACCAGAGCCGCCGCCGTGATAGGAGGGGGAAGGGAGATGGGGAGTGGGGGGTTGAGAAGGGGAAGGGGATCGGGATGGGGGGGGGGCAAAAAATTGTGCGGAAACAAAAACAAAAACAAAAAAAACAAATTAACCCCACCCCCAACTTACCGGTAACGGTACCACGATTTCTATTTATTTATTTTATTTATCTAACCCACACACACACACCCACACACATCTACACCCCGCATTTCCACCTGGACGCACGTACCACCTCCCTCCCACCTACCAACCTACCTACCAACCTACCTACCGTATTATATACGTACCTCTTCAACAGTTACCGGTATCTATGATTATACATACAGCCGCAGGTGATTCGCTGAGCGCATTTGGGGCTGCCTATAATTACCTGCCGTGGATCGGAGGAAAAGGAGGCTCGGAGCTTGGAGGAGGAGGAAGGAGGAGAAAGGAGGAGGAAAGGGTGGGTGCGGGTTCGTGCTGATTAGTGTATGTACTCGAGCACCGGTACATGCGATATGTATAATAATGTATGTATATGTAGGTATGTATGTATGTATGGCGGATGGGAGCGTATGTATGGTTTGGCGACACGAGATTATTTTTTTTGCTGTTGTTGGCGGCTTGGTCGCGGGATTGTGCGTTGCGAGTGAGGCTTTGTGATGAGGCTGTGTTTCTTTCTTTCTTTCCGTGGAGATGCATTTATCTATCTATTCTATCCATCTGGACGGAGGAATGGGCGGTTGGTTGTACTTGTGTGTGCAGACAGAAGGTGATGGTAGGGCCGCAGCAGGTCAGCGGGAACACGGGGTGGTTAAGGGGCGAAGGGGGGGGGGGCAGTGGAAGGCGGAAAGGGTTGGAGAATAAAAAAATAGGGCTGAGTTGAGTTACTGTAGGTAGGTAGGTAGGGTGCCTAGATATTGAGTGGTTGTCTGGTATTTCTAGCGAATCATCATCCTTCGTCTGAGAATAGTAGTTTTTGACCTTTCCGGAGGGGTGGTGATGATGGTATAGTGGGTATAGGGGGTCAGCATACGAACACGGAGAGAGGAGTGATATATTGGTAACGTTGTGCGATCCACCGCGGTGACAAAGGAGGAAGGAAGGAAGGAAGGAAGGAAAAACACCGACTGGGGCTTTTCTTCCCTTCCCCTTCATAACATCAACTTACGATGGTCTATAGTTAGGTCATCCTCCGTATAGTTAGATACCCAATCACCAAAAATCACCCGTGGTATACTTTCATCCTGGCAATCAGGCCCATCGTATATCACTCGCGCGCCCAGCACAGAGCTTTAGAGCGGTATGTGGCAAGAAAGCATCCTTCGGAATGCCTTTGTATGACATGCCGACGGAGTGAAAAAACCGCAAGTCAGGCAAGTTCCAAAAGGAGCAATAATGCGGCACTATCAAAATCAAAACGGTGAAGAAAAAAATACTATTTATATTCTTTCTCTCCGAGGGGAAGAGCAGATGGATAGATGGATAGAGATAGATACTCACCGGTGGGAGGATCCATTATCATTTGTGTCCCAATGGCCGAGCAATTGGGGAAGCATATATGATAGTACACCATGACTCTCGATGTTGGATGGTTGATGTTCTCCTGTTTTGCTGAGCTCGGGTTCTATTGAGGTGCTCACAGAAGGGAAGGGGAGGGAAGGGAGGGAAACTAGACCTGGAAGATAAGGAGGCCATTCCGGATGGTCTATCATTAGCGCCGGGCAGGGCAATACCTCTCCAGCTATCTCTAGAGCGGTTATCGAAGAGGAAGCCGGGTTGCGCCACTTCCAGAACAAAAATTGGACCACAAGTTGCTATCGAGGGGAACTAGCACTCCATTGATGTTCCCATAATACGTACAGTAGATTCTCACCCTTTCTACGGTGTCATTGATAATTCGGCTCTGTCTGAGCCCCTTCTGGTCCATGATACTATAGATCTAACTTAGTCCGTTTTTATTTACACCTGTTAGGTTTTCATCCTAAGGGCGGAGTAACTTAATCTTTACCTTTAATAATATATAATAATAATTATAATAATAATATTATAATAATATTTCTTGAACAAAAGTTCATCATTCGTGGACCAAAGTATGATACCACCAAAAACACAATAAAAAGGTCCGGAAGTCCGAGTGTCTGAAATCCCGATTTGCACCCTCACCTCTTCACTAATTAAAGTGAAAGCTGTACTAATAGATAGCTAAAGATCCAGCAAATGCCTTTGTATCATACCACAGGCAGTGCACATCAATTATCACAGCAAATCCTGAACCCGCAGCAAAGTACCAAGAATGTACACAAGTGCCAATGAAAAAGAAAAGAAAAAAAGAGACATGCTCTAGAAATCAATTTCACATCACCACCACCACCACCACAGTCCATCCAATATCGCACCATACACTCCAACACCACAAATCAAAATACCCAAAACCACTATTTTCCCAAGACCCCATTTCCTCACCCCCCCCCAGCTAGTAGCCAGTCCCAGCATCATCATCATCATCATCATCATCACCATTGGCGCAAAAGTAACCACCAACAAATGAGTTTTTTGTCACTGTACACATATCTACCAGGATATCCCTTCCCTTCCGACAAACCACCAACACCCCCCCCCCCTCCCGGCGACTTATATATATACAGCACCCCTCGCGCAAAATAGTAATGCTAATAACCCCGTAACGAGTGGATCCATCATACCCCCTCCAGTGTATAGCACGCGAGCGGAGGTTCAGTTATATAACAGAGACCCCGAACTCGACCATTTCCTTTCTATAAAACGTGCCGTTTCCTAGTAGCCCTTGGGCACCCCGGGCCGGTCCCTAGACAAGCGGGTGCGAAATGCTCCAGACGGGCCAAAGGCGGTGTAAAAAATAGTTATCGACCCACCCTGTATCTACTGTGCATCCTATCCTCCCTCTAAGCGTGGTCAACCTCGATCCAGGGGTGGTGGTAGAAGTTTTTATTTAACTAAGGAAATAAATGTATGCATGCTGGTGCCTTGGATAGGTGTGTGTACGGCACGAGTCCTAATAAAATTATGCTTGCTTTATGGCCTGCAGAATGTAGATGGGTGTCAGTGCGGTACCCTTCTAGGTAAAACCCCTGAGGGCGTGAGAATATGCTATTTGGGCCGAGCGTAAGAGTTACCAGACGAGTCGGTCAGACTACTTAAGCAGTTGACCAAACCAGAGCGATATATGGAGCCAGCCACCCTGCCTTGGTAGGAATAGATACACTGCCCCACCTCAATCCACAATCTGCAGCCCGAGTGACACCCCATGATAACCAATGGCCCCCATCCCCTAATTACTTCATCTCACTACTCTACCCCCAAAGCGGACACAAGTGATAGCAATATAAACATAAATTCATAACCCCCCCAAAGACTATACTACCAATATCCGATTCAACTACCTACAACCCATCATACTTCCTCCCCGCTTCCCCTCCTTCCGCTCATTTCCACTGGTGGCAGAAAGACCGATGAGAGAAAGCAAGTCGGCAGGATTAAGAAACAGCAAAACCACCCCGCACTAGAACAAAAAGCACGGAAAGAGAAAACTCCTCATTAGACAGGAATATAAATAAAGATAATAGGAGAATTGCCACTGGTATAAGTAGCGTTTAGTAGTAGGGCAGTGAAAGATATGATATGATGACATAAGGAGGAAGAAGGAAGGGGAAGAAAACACCAACCCATCCATTTTAATTGCGCCATTTCTTTTGCTGCGAACATAGAGTATGCGGGACGGGGGGAGGGATAGAGGAGGTAAAGATGAAAAAACGGGGAAAAAAAGGTGTAATAAGTTATGCTATGCAAGCTGTGAACCAGTAATAAAACAAGGCAGATACTGTAGTCAACTAACTGGAAAGGTAAGAGTGGAGAAAGATAAAGAACGAAAAAACGGACAATAGCATCCGTAATCCACCCTAGCTAGCTAGAAAGAAGGGAGACAACCGCAACGCCTAGGCTAATCGGTTAATTATTCCCCTCTTTGAAGAACCGACTCGCCTCGATGATGCCTTGATCGCCCGCGGCGTAATCCCACCCAATGATCTTGCTATCCTGCGAACAGCAGATGATCCACCTGGCGTCGAATTGAAGCTTGAAAACGCGGTGGGTGCCGCTGGTTGCAGGCATAGGATGTGCAGGGGGCATTTGTTGCTGCTGGGCCTGCGCCTGGGGAGGAGGAGGAGGTGGTGGTGGTTGGGGTTGGTGGTGATGGTGGTTATAGTGGTTATAGTGGTTATGGTGGTTATGGTGGTTTGGTAGGAGTTGCGCCGCGGCCACGGCGCCTGCGAGCGCGGGCCCAACGGTGTGGACTTGGTGCATTTGAACGGCTGCTTGGGGGATTGGCGCCTGAGGCATTGCACCCTGCTGAGGGTTGCCGGGCACCATTGGGTGCATCCCATGATGTATAGGGCGGGGGTGGTGGGCTTCTGACCCACCTTGGCGGAGGACGTGGCTGTCTGTCCATTGGCCATCGATGTCCTTTCTCCAGATGCGCACAGTCTCGTCGTAGCTGCCGGAGACTATGCGGTTCTCGGTTGCTTGGACTGTTCGTACTAACGCACGGTGCCCAGAGAGGGTTGCGATCTCCGCTTGGGTTCTACCGTCAAAGACTCGGATTGTTTGATCAGAGCTTCCAGAAACAATCGTGTGACCGTCAAACTGGATACATGCGATCCCCTTGGTATGCCCAACATAAGTCTTCTCGCAGATGCCTGCCTTTAGATTCCACAACTTGATAAGCCTATCGCCCGAGGCGCTAGCGATCTGATCTCCATGGAGTTGAATAGCATTGACTGCCGCAGCATGCCCAACAAGGAGTTGAATGGGGGTGTAAGGTGGAAGAGTCTTTGCAGGCCCCCCTGACAGGGCTCCACTGGCAGCAAACGCGCTACTAGCATAAGGGTTACGAAGCCTAGAGCCAGAGCTAGCCGCAGGATCCTGAACAACCCGCGCTGCCTGAGCCTGCCGGCTTTCCGGGTGATGAGGATGACCTTGAACCCCTTGACCATCTCCAAACAGCAGCTTCGAATTCCAGGGATAGTCCTGATCTGTCGTCTCCAGTTGCTGTCTGTTCCAAACCTTAATGATCTTATCCTTTGAGCAAGTAACCAGCCACTTCTTTGAGAACTTCAAGTTCAAGACCGACTCCTGGTGAGCCTTCTCGATCGTTCTGATTATCTTCCCCGTGGAAAACTTCCAGATAATAACGCTGACATCCGAAGACCCAGTAATCAAGATATCCTCATCGGGGCTCTCGTCGAATTGTAGGCATAAAACACTACCTTTATGACCTGCAAGCGGCTCACCCCTCAATCTCCTAGTTTCCATATCCCAAATCCGAACGGTACGATCTCTAGAACCAGAAACAAGGTAATTAGGGGAATACTGAATGGTGTAGATACACTCAGCATGGCCTTCAGCGGGGAAATCAGGGTGGGGAATCTGGAATGTGGAATATCGATTGTGTATCCAATTGTCTTCAAGACGCTTCCGATACTTAAAGAGAAATGCCCAACTGACTCTGGGAGACCCATATCCAGGTATGGTCAGAGTAGGCTCAATGGGAAGCGGGGGTTCTTGATAAGTTGCCTGCGGTATCGAAGGGTTGGGCGCGCCCGGATAAGCCGAGAATATCTCATCAGGGAGAGCAGAATCCGGTGCAAAAGAGGCACCTTGCCCCGGCCCCAACCCAGGATTGTGGGATGCACTAGAATAGAAACTCATGTCTAGACCTTCAGTGCTCTGAGTGATGCTATTCATGTCCACCTCGGTACTAGCAGTTGTCTGAGACGGCCATTCCTGAGCAGTATCCATAGCAACGGGAGAATTCGAGCTTGAAGACCTCCCGACGCCAGATCTCTCAGCACTGTTCCTAGATCTCTCCGAATTCCTCCTAGCAATATCCCTTAGATTCTTCTCCTCGTCCTTCTGATCTTCAGCCTTCCTCTTCACCTCCATCTGCTGCCTCATGTCGTCTCCCGGTCCCTCGCGTAGTTGATTCTCGAGCCTTAGGATTTCCGCATCATTCGACCTCCAACCCTGCACTTCGTACAGATCTTTCCATAATCTGGGCTCGAGCGCAAAGCGCCTCCAGGTTCGGGAGGCCAAAGATGCACTGAGGAGCGAGCGAACGGGTAGGTACGATAGAATTTGAAGCGACAGTTCAGGGGGTAGTATCTGCACGAAATCGAGATAAAGAATAGGAACTAAACGGTCAACCAGTGTGGCAATACGCGAAGTGGGCAGGGTGCGTATGAGTTTGTAGGCATATTCTGTTCGCACTTGTTAGAACCAGGTAAAGCGAGTACACAGCACCAGGCTCTGACAAAAGGTGCAGCAAGTGATGGAAAGGGACAAAAAATCGACACTTCCATCACGTAGCCATGGGCAGAAGTAGGTGCACGGAACATGCAGGAAGAACGGGACACAAGTAATAGGCAGCCATTCACACAATATTTCAATAAACGAAACGAAAGGGTGAGAGGTGTGCATTTTGGGGAGCGGAGGAATTGGATAAATAAAGAAAAAGAAAACCAGCATACCTTCCCTGAGAGAATCATTCAAGCCCGCCATCCAAGGAGGAATCTTAAAGTCCACGCCCTCCCTAACCGCTCGCAAATCTTGACCGCTCGCCTCGTCGTACACGATGGGGGTTTCCTCCCCACTGTAACCTTCGTCCAACCTAAAGCTTTGCGAAGTCCTGAGAGGCCGAGGAAGCGGTACCCGTTCCGATACTACTGCGGCGGCGGCGTTCTTGAGTTCCTGAGTGGAGAGATGAGGAGGCGAAGGTGTAGTACTGTTCGAAGCCATGGTTGTTATTACTTCTCACCCGCTCTTGCGTTAGGCAGTAGGGGGCGGGAATGGTGATGATGAAATTGTTGAAGCCCTCTCGCGGGCAAGGGGAGGGAGGGAGGGAGGAAGAAGGAATTAGGGCAAGCCTTTTTTTTCTTTTCTTTCTCTCTTTCTCTCTTTCTTTTGTGTCGGAATATGAAATGCGTTGCGGGAAAGCAGAGCTGAAAGGTGGCAGCGGTGGAGTGAAAGGTGGTTAAGTAGGCCAAGAGGGGGGGAATAGCTCTGCCCTATTGGGAGGACGATGGGGATAAGGTTGGGTTTGGGGGGGGGGGGTTTGGGCAGACTATGCGAGGAAGATTTGTGTTGTGGTAAGAGGGAGTGTGGTGTGGTGACAACCAGGGAGAAGAAACCAGTACCGGTACGGGCAGTTTGGAGGCGGTGAGAGACAACTTTGGGGCAAAGGAGGAATCTCAGTTACTCCACTGCGGATAGGTGAGAATTGTATGCTGTATGCACTGTGCTGTATGCTGTATGCTATGCTACCCAACTTATCACCTCAAAATTTACAGCAATACGGCTGCTAACTGAACAGCAGAGTTTTTTTGAGGCAAACTGAGTGTCGCCCTTCGGTATTTCCCCTACGATCGCTTACATACGTAAAATTAGGTGGAGAATTAGCTTTGCAAATGGGAGGATAAGCAAGAAAAACATGAGGGTAAAGAATCACAACCAAGAAATGTGCTGCGGTATACCATGCGAGTACTGTACCCCGTACCAGGTATCATACAGTGGGCTCCAGGCCGCAGAAGCTCCACCACCCCCTTCCCAAGCACCATTATAGTGCCTTAGAGTCGTTGATTTCGGAACGCATTAGGCCAGTAAAATAAAGGTTTACAGAGGCTTTGCAACAGGATTCTCCGCAAAATTATCGCTACACGAGAAATCAACTTTCCAAAGCTTCTTTCTTCTATCTCCCCGGATACGGTACTGCGAATCAGTACGAGTATGGTGCCCCCGGATTTTCCTTGGTTGCACCCGCCGCGAGATTAAGTTTGTGAGACGAAACGCTGGTAAATACTGGTAAACGCAAAATATCGAATGTTCTGAATTCTAGTGGATCAGTTCACACCCTATCTCCCGTCCCCTGGGTTACTAAGGCTTTTCGCAGCTGTACTCGTACTTGTAGTGTTCGCGATTAAAATACCGTTTCTTTTGGTCGTTTATCCCACAAGTCCTTATGATATTCTCTTAGTTCACAACCCAACCCGCCACGAGCACTTGAATGATAACCGGTAATAACAATAACCAATCCATACCGTGATCAAAAGTATATAACAAGCTACCGCGTCCTATCATATATCGTAAATCCTTCCACCAAACATTCTACAAGCACGCAAGGCGAGGAGAAGAAGGAGGGAATGGAAACTTCTCACCGTCGCCCACCGCACCGCACTGCACCTCACACGAATCCAAAAATCCCACCCTCACACAGTAACCTACGAGTACAGTACCGTACCGGTCCGTAAGCATACCTCTCGCACGCCTCCCCACTGATAAATTACCCCAACGAACGCCCGGCTCACTCACTCCATTGCCACCAGCTACGAGTACGAGTACTTTCCAAGGCGGCACGAGCAAGCAGCAGCAACTCTGCGTGTCTTACTTTCTCGCATAGACAACCGGAAACGCCCCCTATCCCCGAATTACGAGTTACTCGAGCATGGAGGTTAGTGATGAGATGGACAGGGGTATGGACATATCTGTGCACCGCGGGGGAATCTGTAGAGCAGCGCCAACCCAGGAACGCATTTTAAGTTGCATCTTGTGGTGGAAAGGTACAGCCAAGCTTGGGGGGGATCACGCTGCTTTACTGTCATTGGTGCTGCGCACGGATGTGTTCTCGGGTCACATATACCCCTGTCCGTCTCATCACTTACAGTATCTTCATATCTGAGTTGCCTGAGCACAATAACAGCCTTGTAGATATCGGCCCGAGCGTAAGGATAAAGTGTGGCATTGGGTTACCGTACTCGTACTGTGCCAGTACTCGTAATGTCCTGACGTTTGTGAACACAACTGCTATTGCATACCGCCAAAATTCAGCTTTTTTGCGCTAATCTTGGCATCATGAGTACCGGCATATGAAGGATGGGCCCCACATTCCTTATTTTTATATATATCTATTTCTTGCTTCCGGAAAGCACTGGCTACCGGTATCAACTGCTGTACGGTACTCGAGCAGACCTTGGTTGTGGGTATCATATTGGGTCCGGAATGGGTGAGCTACCGGTGAGAGGGGATTACCGTGAGATGGGAGGCGCATGCGGTTAGGAGGGACTGCGTGAGGAGGGTTACAGTGCTAGTATCTCTCTCATTATTTTTGGCAATGGATGGGGTGGGAAACAAAGGGTTGGGAGAGGGTAGGAGAAACAAAGAGGTTTGTCCGGGAGAACTCGTCGGGATGGCATATCACGCAGGAAGAGAAACTCTGGTATTGTATATTAGCGATGCGCGAAGGGGGGGCTCGGAGGGGGGTTGGATTAAGCTTCCTCCCTTTCTTTCTATCGCTTCTTCCTTGAATTTATATCTTTCCACCTTCCTTCCTTACTTACTTCCAGCCTCCCAACTCCCACATCAATCATTCACCTCCCTCCTTTCTCCTCTGCTGCCGATCCCAGGACCTGATGACAATCTTCAACCCTACCCCCTATGTTCCTTAAAAGCCTCCGCTAGCCCCCTCCCACAAAGCACATCCATCATAACCTTCCGATCAGCCAGCGCAATCCCCCTCACAAGCCCAACCACCCCCTCCAACACTGCCCTCGGAAACACGACCACCCCCTGCTCATCCGCAAACACCCAATCATCCTCGCAAACCTTAACCCCCCCTCCCCCCTCCCCACCACCACCAACCACCACCTCCCCGCCCACCCCCACAACTTTGCTCCCCGCGCCCGCGCCAACAGTGCTCGTCCCACGCGCATACACTGGAAGCTTCAACTCCGGAACGTCCCGCACTCGACCGTCCACAACCACCAACGGGGCCCCCAGTTCGCGCATTCTTGCCGCGACGAGGCCGCCGACAAGTGCGTTGGAAGTGTACTTCTCCTGCGTTATCACAACGGCATGGCCAGGCGCTATTAGGTCCGCGAAGTGGGCCCCCGCTGGAGGAACGGTGCATGTTGGGCCCGGGTGGAAGGAGGATGCATTTGACTTTGTCATGAACTGGACTGTAGTTGCGGGGGCTATGATTGGTGTTTGGGGGAGGGGTGTGCGGGGTGCTAGGTAGGGGTGGGCGGGGTCAGTGGTGTGGAGAGAGGGATTGAGGAGTGACGGACGGACGGGAGGGAAGTACTAATGTCGCACAGAAATCCGCCATGAGAATACCCAAGTTTCAACAGTGCGTCTGATACCTTTCAAACGTCAGCATTCATATCTGGCCATTGCACGGCAAATGGTAGAACCAACTCACGTCGCAGGAGGTGTACTCCTTCAACTCCTGGACTAATTCCTCCTCGGGAGTTCCCATGGAATTCATCAATTCGACCCTTACCGGCAATTGCGACTCTCGCTCGGTCGGATAGAGACAACAAAAACCACCTACTGTGACAGACAGCGGGGTGGCCGGGCTAAGTGAGGGAAATAATGTCAGTTCCAACCGAGGTTACCGGTAGTCCACTTTGCCACGCCAGGGGCTCTGCGATAAGGGGCTTGTTTTCACTGCCATAGTTAGTTATGGAGGGAGTTATCCTCGGCTCTATTCATTCATTCATCCTCGGATGGAACTGCATTACTGTACCTAATTGTGTTATGGAAATGTTTGTACTCGAGTATTGTATTGGTTGATGCATGAATGTAGGAAGGACTAGAGTGTGTATAGCTAGAAAGAGACAAATCAAGAGCCGCTAGAAGTTAGGGTACAGTACATTTAGGATGATTTGTGCATGGTGCAATAGTGTCGTGCACGTGGTTAGCAAGGGCAACCGTACTCGAGTAGTAAGCCAAAAAGCAAAAAGACAAAGCACAAGTGCTGGTAGACAAAACAAACAAACAAACAGGATATCATACGGTAGCAAGGCTGCCAAAAAGGAAGAGAAAAAAACAAAACAGTTGACATATTGTTGGGGTACTCGAGTACCGGTATGTACATATGTATGCACTGCACATGAGCAAGGACTGTATCCCATGACTCTATTAGAGCACCATGTGGTCAAAAGAAGAAGGAAGAAAAAAAACTTTTTAAGATCCCACCCACCCACCACCAAAGGCACCTTCCCAAAACCATTGCTGCGATCCCTACCAGCTAACCCCCCCAACCCTCCTATTAAACCCCCCACGAACCATATCCGGATGGACAATCTTTCCCTGCAGAACGGTAAACTTGACAATCCCCTCAATATGCTTCGGCGCGACCCTTGCCAGCCAAATCCCCTGGCCATCCTCTTTCCTGTAAATGATGACGTTGGCAGAGTACTTGTGCCCGCCGACATGGTTGATGAAGAGGACCTTGGCACCGCCGTCGCGGGTGTCGGTGAGGTCGCGCCAGAGGTTGAGCGGGCGCAGATGCTTTTCAAATTCTTTGCGCAGGACGGGGGCTGAGATGCCGCAGCGTGCATCGCGGCGACGGTGTGAGCAGATGAGGATTAGGTAGGCATGCGGGAAGGGGTGGGATTTAAGTGTCGAGGAGGGCGCGAGGGAGAGGGTCGTGAAGGAGTCATCGAGGGGGGAGGGTCCTGGGATGCGTTCTTCTTCTGCTTCCCCTCCTGCGGCGGGCACGCCGCCGGCTTCGGAGGAAGGTTTCGCAGTGGGAGAGAGAACTTCGACTTCCACTATTTCGGGTTCCTTTTCACTCTCGGGTTCGGTTCTGAAGGGGAATGGAAAGGGACGGCTCAGAGGGGTCGACGGGGTAGCTGGAGAAATGGGGCTCATGGGAGTCGATGGAGGAGGGTTTAAAGGAGTCGAAGTTGTCGGACCAGTGTTAATGAATCGCCTGATGAGCTCGGGAGTCTCGTTCGGAGTGACATTCTCGATGACAGTGAATGAAGGAAGAACAATAACAGTTGTAGGTTGTGGTCTCCCTTCCTCAGGGGCGGAATGGTACTCTAGAGGCGGCTGCAAATTGGAAGCCGAAATCATCAATCTCTGAAGAGTAGCAGCAGAACCAGTTAGTTAAATTGACCCTCTGCAAAGATTGTCCCATGACGGATAAGTGCAGTAAGACTCACGCCCTGCTCCAACATCTCACTATTCTTCTTGAGTTCCCGCATAACGGACCCCGAGATGTCCTCCACATCTCTAATCCAATCAGTCTCGCCGGTAGCTACGATTATGTGGTTGGCAAATCCCTTGATCCCACCCCATAGCTCCCCCTCAGTCTCAATCCCAACCTTGTCGAATGCCCTTCCATAGCCGGGACAATGGTCGCAATCGTGGTCGCAATCCTCACCGTCAACCTCCTTGGAAACGGTGGGAAACAAAGTATCTTTTGTTGCGGTGCCAACAGATTTCCCGTTGTTGAAGAACGAGGTTCCACGACGGATGAGTGCTCCGAATGGCATTTTTTTTGTTTGGTAACGTGGGTGGCTTGCTTTTTGGGGAAGTTTCCGTTATCTGATGGAGACAATCTGATGGAAACAAGCTCTTTTTTTTCTTCTTTCCTTTTTTTCTCTCGTGTGTTGGGTTGGGTTGCTACGGGTACGTATCGATAAAGAGTTTGTTTAACGTGGTTTCCCCGTCGGCCCCTTTTTGTAGAGGGCAATGAAAGGGCAAACAAACCTAAGAGGAGAGAGAAAGGGCTTGATTTGTAAAGACCTGTCAGAAGGCTGAGGGGAATTATTAACACAAGACAAGCAAGTTATGATGAGTAAGTAGGTATCATAGGTTAAGCAGAGAGAGCGTTACAAGGTGAGTGTAACAGTGCAGGACTGTGCTCTCGGGTATCGGTACTGGAGAGTACACGTCGGCCAAAACCTAGCCAGCCCAGCCCAGTTCCTGGATTTGCTCAGACTGAGTCCCTGCCGCCAGGGAACACTCCATATCAGTCACGCCGCGTAATTTGGTGCTGTGACACAGCCTGCCAAAAGCGCTTCATCTTTTGATTAAGCCTTGTGGTTACTGTACGAGTACGGTACTGTATAGCACAGTCAGTGCTCTACGCGTCATTTTACCCATGCAATGCGAGAGATATCTTACGTATTATATCAGATCGCGTGCTGTTGTGTCCGGTTTAGTGCAGTAGGAGGTGGTCTCATTGTGTTTGCTACGGGCCATAATGGGGATGTCGGGGTCGATAGTGGGACGGGGGTATTCGAGTATTCGGGATAGGTGTTACGATGAAGATCCTGAGTTGTTAGGGAGATTCTGGTGCACGAGTACTCGTACCGTACTCGAGTACTGTAGCGAGCGGGGGGTGGGGCGCTGGACACAACTATACGCTATCTTTCGCCGGGGAAATGATGCACGATAATCATTGCGTTCTTCGCCATAATACGATAAAGTTAGAGGCCATCACTGCGGGTGCTTGCTCCATCCTCGGCTGGGTAACCGAGAAGTATCCCGCAAACGATGGTTTTAAGCTGCAGGAAGAATATAGTACCGGTATGTGTATATATTTTTTATTATCAAGTCCTTCGATTGTTAAATAAGTCATCATTGGTGGGCCTAAGTACCATTAAAAACGCACCAAAACTACCGAAATCCATAGTCCCTAAAATGCCTGTTTGCACCCCCCACCTCTTAATCAATTAACACAAAGGAAATATCAATAGATAACTAAAGATCAAGTGAATTTGGAATTCACATTCTTATAACAAATTCCTTTATTCTGTGGGCAGCACTCATCAATTGGCAGGCCCATCCTAAAACTGGTGCAAAGTGCCAAGAATTTGTATGGGCTCCCACAGAAAAAGATACATGCCCTGAAAATCGCCGAACTTGTATAGCTAACAGTTCATTCAATATTATACCACATGTCCTAATAGTGAAACATCACAATTAGAATAGCCGGGGCCATTATTTTACCAGGAATTGATTTACTTGCTGTGCAGATGGTCGAGTTCTAGCACCCTGAAAGATGTCATTTTTGGTGTAAAAGTGGCCACCAACGATGACTTTTGTCAGGGCACTGTGTAACCGCCGGCGTAGTCTACGACATGAAAACTCGGCGGGCACGTGTTTGTAACCACCTGCATTGTAAAACGAGTGTGGGCTCTTGCGATTGTTCAATCTGGTATACTGGTGTTCACTTCGCTCTGTCTCTTCATTTCCCAGAAGGGCAAACGGCGAGTAGGGTGTGCAGTTGCGATCGCGACAGTGCTTCTTCCCCACAAGGCGGCACGATAGAAGCTTATTACAATGTCTTGAAGGATTATGTATGACGGAACCTACAATCGCGCCTTTCCTGAAGGCCTCTTTCTGTCGATGGCCTCTCGCAAACACTTGTCGCAGCCATATTAGGCCATAGCAGTGATCTGGTGACCGGCCAAGTCCAGCCGGTGGAAACATTTTCACCAGCCAAAGACCAAATTTCCCCCATTTGTCAATACTGGGTATCGTCTGGTAACTGTGTTTCCTCTTCCTCATAATCCTCGAGGATATTCTCCCCTTCCCTGTCTTCAGCGTCTTCTCTCGGCTTCTTATTTCTCCTTGCCCTCCCAGGATCAACAAAGTTCTCTGCCCACTCCGCGACCCTCCTGACCTTCTCTAGCCCAGGATCCCCATCCCCACTCTGCAGATTGACATTCCCCCATTTCCTTCGCTCTCGTGACCCGAACCGATTAAGTCTGTAGACTAGCTTAATATGTGTACGGTCTTTCCTTAACGTGGCCCCATTGACTTTATTGTTCCAAACACCCAAAGCCAGGTTTTCAACAAGTATGACATCCTGAAGACGGAGGGAGTCTATCGTCTCTCTGAAGGCTCTGCTGGCGGGGGTGGTGGATGTGAGAGGAATCCAGACGTCAATCTTGAACCCAGCGGCTGTCTCGTCTCCCACCAGGAGCGTTTGGAGTATTAACGGCTTGTGGAACTTCTTGCTTACTACATTCCGGACGGGGGAGATGGATATTATTCCCACGACTGCAGATATCGACATTGTTTGCGGTTGGATTGAGGTCAAGTGCCGGGCGTTGGGAAGACTCCGTAAGTCTGTAAGCATTCCGATAGGCGGCAGTGCTGGAAGGCAGGAGTTCAAGGCAGCATCACTTGTGAAGGAGGCGAAGGAGCCATCCGTAGTAGTAACCACGGAGGTATTGACTGAGGCCGTAGTTGAAATGTGCACGGGAGAGGATGGGACGTTATGAACAGCAAAGGAGCGGGTGAGATCTTCACTGCTGGACGGAGCGACGGGGGAGGATGAGTATTCCGTGGATGATGTTTCATCACAAGGCTCAGCTGGTGGGATGATTGGTGTGTGTGGATCAGGCTTTTGGGAGAAGCCAGTTGGGAGCCGTTTCCTCTTCAGCGGGAGTATCCGCCAGGCTGCATGCTCGCTTGTTGCCGAGGTGACCATAGTCGGCGTGGGGACAACATCGCCATCAGTTCCGTTGCTATTTCGATCCCGGAAAGCATCCAATAGTTCGGTGTCTTTAAGGAGTCTGGGCGATTTCGCGTGGAGTATCGCTGAGCGGGTTGGAGCACCGAGAAATACAATTTTCGCACCGCACCGGACTTGGCTGGGAGGTGGCGAAGCGGAGGAGGAGGTCGTGGGTGAATGGGCAGTTTGGTAGCTTGATGGCAGTTGTGAGCTGGTTGCCATAGGGGATGGATGGAGACCGGTTTTCGGGGAGATATCCTTGTGTATGATATACTCGAGTACTTGCAAAGGTTGATCACGACGCTCGAGGGCCTGAAAGTCTACAGACTATGGTTCGTGCCTGATTGACGCCTTGTTGGTAACATACGTGGTGGGTGGTACCGTGCTATAATTGCTCCAAGAATCTGGTTGCCCCGAGCTACGGTCAAGTGCCAAGGTATGGGTGGAGCAAACTGAATAAGGGAATGTGATTGAGGAAAAAGAAAGCACAGGATAAAATTTAGGCTGAAGGGCTTTTGCAAAGAATCAAAGCGATACCGGTGCTCGAATGTCATACACAGTCAGTGCGTGGTATGCAGAGGTGATGTGTAGCGATGCATTACAGTGCTGTGGTAGAGGTCACCGGCACATGAAGAAAATGCCTGTGTTATGATCTGTTTTATGTGTGACGGTCTCCCAACACTGCACTGTCAGCGATCTAGTTTGCAGGCAAAGAGGATGTGGGGAACCCCCCTCTTTCTCGCTCCCCTCTTGGGCCAACAAAAGAAAACAACAAAAATTGCCCTCAAGTTAACTCCAATTGGGGATTCACGTGTTAGGGAAAGCGGCCCATTCTAAGCTGATTGTTTACTTGGTTTGAATTGAATGACTGACGGAGAGGAGGTTGCCGTAGTTGCTGGAATCTCCTTGCGTACTCGAGCATGTACCGCTACAAGCGTGCAGCATGTACGGTCTTTATCTTCAGAAATGGGATGGCGGCCCATAGCTTTCGCAGTCTGGTTCGACAAAGATGGAAAGGGGAAGTCGGGAATGGGCGAGTTGACAGGCGTTGAGATGCAGGACGCAGGAGGTCAATAGCCAACAATGATCGATTAGGGATACCCATACTCGAGTACTCGAGAACCGCTCAGTGAAAGGGAATGGAAAAAGTAAAGAAAGGCTGGCTAGGGAAACAAGCCCCGGTCGGATTGGTCGAATTGGATCAATCTCCCCTGCTGCTTTACTCTGCCACCATTGCTCTAGGTGACCAGACAGGAAAGCAAAGAAGTTTTCCCCAAAACTTTCCCCATCCGTCAAATTTCACGGTGCGGGGGTTAGTGGCCCACCATGTTGCCGTAGCAACCACCAAAGAGCCTCACCACTGTTGCCAGCTCAGTGGTAAACAACAGACTACGCTATTCAAGGTTCTTTCAGGTGTGGACAATGGCTGCGGGCAGGTGAAATAAAACAAGAGAAATCCTCTCCGCTACCTCCTACATACTTATCACCCCCTCCTCTGCTCTTCCTCCACCTGAATTCCTCATTTCTACCACCTTGTTCCTTGCTCAAACCCGTGACTCCCACCTCTCGCGCTATTGTTGTGGTTGTCTCAATTCCCCTCCCCTTTTCGCTCTTCCGTACTTTTTTTGTCATTACTTCTGCTTCTTTCCTTTCATTCCCTTCCCTTCCCTTTTCCCTCTTTCTTTCCTTCCTCGCCTTCGTCGACTGTGTTTCCCGTTGTTAGTTGCTGCAATTGCATGTGTTTTTAATTGTTATCGTGCTTCGCCTCAAGCACCCCCTTCTTTCCCGATAACCCTACGGCTGCAACCCCAATGACCACCATGACCACTGTTACTCCCCAGACACCGGGCCACAAGCGGTCGGCAACCGCAATAATACGCTCCTTTGTTTCCCCTCACAAGTCACCATCAAAGTCACCCCAGAAATCTCCGACAAAGTTTTTTGGAAACAAGCCATCTCCGTATCTCAGCGGCAGCGGGCTTTCGAATCCTCTGAACAATTATATGGTAACGGGCTCAATGGCTCCCCCTCAGCTACCGGAGCTGTCGCTAGACAATTCCTCGTTTCTGCCGCCATTGGAGCCACCAAATCCACCTTTCGCTCAGAAGCCTGGCGGAAAGATGCATAAGAGGTCTCTCTCCTCTCTGTCCATTTCGTCGTTTACTTCGAGGAGGGACAAATCCGTTCCCTCTTCGCCCACAAGAGGTAGTTTGGAGGTTCGGGGAGGCACCGTGTTTGATCTGATCAATAATTTCAATAAGGTGGCTGAGCAGAGCTCAGCTCAGAATACGGGGCGCTTTGGGGGCCAGAAGAAGCCGAACAAGGCCAGAAGTACGATTGATTTTTCAATTTTGAGAATGAATAAGAAGCCTTCCGTCGATATCAAAGGCCTTTCAAGAGATAAGGAAAATCAGAGACCGGCTCCTGGACTTACACCAAGCACATCTACAGGCTCGGGGTTTACCAATGACCCGGGGCCGATTGGAGGTCTGCACCTTTTCTCGCTGCCAAAAGACCACCCTCATTCTCAAAGCAAGAAGCCTCCTCCAGTACCATTTAAGGATCGTAGTTCTCGGATTACACCATCATCTTCAAATACCTCTCTGCAGCGCAGTCTTCTTCCCGCCGCATCGATTGAGCAGCAACCGCGGGCTTCGTTCTCATCTTCAAGCACTTCTATCTCCGCCCAACAGGAACGAGCAAGCACTGAGGAGCTGGTTAGGAAGTATACTCCAAACGAATATACACCATCATCCCAACGCAATTTCTTCGGCCAGTACGAGCCCAACCTGGCCAGGAAGCCTGTAAACGGTTCGACCGGGAGCGCTAGCAGTAGCGGAAAGCCTAAGCAGAGACCAAAGAGCGCTTACATTCCTCCTTCGGCTTCTTTACTATCTGGCGGATTTAGTGTCGCATCACCAAGAAAGGGGAGCAACGAGCTACGGTATAGCATGGAGAAGAAACGATCAGAAGATGGCCGGAGGTCTCCTACTGGGAGTCAATCTAGCCAGGGAAGCCAAAGCAGTCAGGGGAGTGGAAAGAGTGCTAAAAGCAGCCATAACGCTGGCTTGGATTTGGAAGGGATTGACGTTGCCTTTGAAGCTCTGCTTGTTAGTTCGATTGTAACCTGTTCTCGTTTACTCTCACTAACGCATCTAAAATAGGATTCGCGGGGTGTACCGGAAAATCTCCGGGACCGGATGCGAAAGCTAGATATCAGGGTAAAACAAGAGTTCATTAGGAAGGAGGCTCAAATGGAGAAGACTGCCGAAAAGGCTACAGTGGCGCCCTCTTCAACTGGTTTGTTTGGGAGAAGGCCGCAGACTGCACATGGGGGAAGGTCCGAAACTAGGCCAAAGTCAAAGGAGGGAACTAGGAGTCTCGATGCTCCACCTAGTCCAACCAAGAAGACTAGGCCCCGTAGCCGTACTTTTGGAGCTTCTAAAGACAAGGATTCGTCTACCCCTATGTTCTTGGGCTCACCAAAGAAGAAAAAGAGTTCTGATTTAGGACCTACCGGTGATAAGAGCCTACGTGCGAAGGGTATTGTGTTCCCTCCAACTTCGACATCTGCCATTCCGAGTAACGGCTCAACCTCTCCAACCATGGTTCCCACACTTGGTCCTCAAGAATGGGTCGAGTGGCTCCGGGACGCGGCCAGACCCAAGATCAAGGGACAAAAGGTGTTTGTGGAAGGTATTGATGGAAAGTGTATCAGGGGTGAGCAGGGTATGAAGGATGTTGAGGTTTCTGTGCTTCATAAGCTCCGCCTTGTACTCCGCAATGAACGCTTGCGGTGGGTTGAGAGGTTCGTTGAGCTTGGTGGTATGCAGGCAGTTTGGGGTGTTCTGGAGAGGGTGTTGCGCATTGAGTGGAGGTAATACTACCCGGTGACTTTTCTAATTATTCGGCTATTCGGGTATTTACTGTTTTTGTGATTTAGGGAGGAGCATGAAGATTTGTTGCTTCACGAGCTTCTACTCTGCTTGAAGGCGCTTTGCACAGCTTCTTTAGCCCTTGAGAAGCTACTGGAGATGGAGAACATAGTTTTTCCTCGTTTGATTGAGCTTCTATTTGATGAAGAAAAGAAGGGGCCATCGGAATTTACGACCCGAGGGCTAATCATTAATCTTTTATTCACGCATCTGTCCACTGCATCGCAAGCCCAGAAGCCAGAGCGGGCAAAGAGAATTCTAGCATACCTTGCTGATAAGGTTCCTAGTGAAGATCAGCGGCCAGTTGAATTCATTGAGGTTGCTCATACGAGACGGCCGTACAAGAGATGGTGCAAAGAAGTTTCTAATATCACCAAGGAAGTCTTCTGGATATTCCTCCACGGCGTTAATGTCATTGCGTTGCCGGCTCCATCGCCGGACTATGGTGGGGGCAGGGAACACACTTACTGCACAAACCATTTCCCAGCAGAACGCCCACCAGTGCCCGCAGCCCCTTATGTTGGTGGTGTTGAGTGGGAGGCTACCAACTACCTCGCAAACCACATGGACTTGCTTAACGGGTGTATTGCGAGCCTGGAGACTCGTGAAGGGCGAAACAATCTTCGCTTAGACCTCAGGAATTCCGGATGGGAGAAACTTATGGGGGGCAGTTTGAGGACATGCAAGGAGCGGTTACACACTGCTCTTCACGAAGGGCTCAAAACATGGGTCGCCGCAGCCGTGGCAGACGAGTGGGAGATTTCCGACGTTCGATTTGGTCCTAGAATCGAGCAGCACAGCCGGGGTGCGGAAAAAGAGGCTAAGAAGGAGAGACGAAGGAAGAAGGAACAACAGCATGAACAAGAGGAGCTTAAGCTTCAACTTCCCAAGTTGGATTTCGTTAATGGTGGTGTTGCAGTCAGTGGAAAATCGAGAAATGATAATACGGATGGAGGGTGGCTATACTAGTTGAGGAAACGGTTATACCTTCGTCTGAGTTGATTATTAGGGTGTGTGAGTTTGTGGGGTTTGTTTTGCTTGACGATGATGGTGACGACGACGATGATTAGACATGACAACCCTTTCTTTCTTTGTCTTTTGTGTTTGTTTTTCTAGGTGGAGGGCGTGTGGAACGGGAATGATTGACGATCGGTATCTTCCAACGATACGACGGAAAGGACGGAAAAAAGGGCAGGGGGATATTGCTAACAACTTATCGGAGCATTGGGTCATTACAGATTTTATGGTGGATGGTGTCTTGCTTAGTTTACTTGCTTTCTCTATTCCTATTACTCGAAAAAACCAACTGCCATTCCGGCTCTCCTCTCCTTGCATGGCATTCTGTTTTATATACATATCTGTTTTGAGTATTTTGTTCAGGCGTCTGTTGGGCGTTCGTTTTTTATCTTAACGTTACGAAATCCTCTCTTTTCCTTTCCTTTCCTTTCCTTTCCTTTCCTTTCCTTATCCAATCTTTCACCATTCACTGTTTATACTTTCTATACCCATCACTTTTCATATCTGGAGTTGAGTGAAATAACTCGGCCCAATCGGTTTCATCACACGTTTTCGGGAAAGGATGAGGGCAGAGCGGAGGAGACGGAAGGTACGATATTAAGGAATGCGGGCTCGGGTAAGATTGCCGGAGGGTTGTTTTTGTTTGTTTATGAAGTCATGATGAAATTTTCTTATTCCCCTTCTAGTTATTTTTTCCCCCTTTTCCGCATGCAACATATCAGATAAGTTAGAGTCGGGGATGCCATTAGTCCGTAGTGTCTACTCTTGAGCTGGATTGGGCTTTGAGTTGACTGCTTAACTAGTTTAAATATAGTTACGAGTACTCTTTGAATTGAACCTGTGGGGTTAGAGGCCGAGACATTGTACCTAGTATGGGGTTTTCGGGGCTCTGGTTGAATGTATAACGCCTATTCGCTTGAGCCATTGGAATCTGTGCTGAGGAGGGTCAACTGCCTGGGTTGTAATAGATGAAACGATCGAGTGATAATATGTGAACTCGTGTTGTGCGCTGACGTGGGGTGCCCTTATTGTCAAAACATAAACCTACCCGCATGAGCCGACTAGCGTGCGGTAAGGTAGTTCGCACAAACCAGTAGAAGCAGTCTTCAGGCCTTTATGCATTCGAGCACACACTACAAAAGTGAAGTATTGCTTTCTTTTACCTTTTCTTTCATTCTTTCATTGACACTCTATGACATATCATTTGCACATTGACCATTACCTGCCACCTCTTGTGTTGACTGGAAAACATATTCTTTGAAGCAGTTGCTTCTTAATAGTTAAGGGTCTGTTTGGCAAACAAAGGACTATTCAGTCTTGTTACTGTTTTTACTATACCAATAACACACTCTACATCTCATTTTTGAAGTGTACAGGTTATTGGTATAGGGGAATAGAACAGAACTGTTTTCTTTAAACAGGCCCTTAACTTAACATACTGCATACTACACTTCTAATCAAATGCTCTCTTTCATTTCTCTCTATAAAGCAAGTTTTATAAAACTGCTTTCTTTCTCACCTTGGTAGCTTTTCATACCTACTATCCTTTCTTTTATCAACTATATGCATCATTTGACAGGTATTACAAATCCTTCCTACAAATCTACTTTCCCAGATAACCTGGTATTGACAGAAGAAGTGCAGTTGGTGATCTACACTCAACTAAGTGCTGGTTGTAGGCTGGGGCTCAGGCCTTGGATATTTTCTACAATATAAGATAAAAGGCAAATTATATCATTGACAACAACAGACAGTTTGTGGATTCAAGAAAGCATTTTCCAAAGTTTGTTCATTATTCTTCATCAAAAGCTATTTTAAGAGAGTTTATACTAACTGATTGGCAATTAGCACTACTACTGTTTGGTTGGCTTTAATAAGAAAGGCTGACGTGAAGGTTGAGGCCAAGGTTGAGGCCAAGGTTGAAAGTGGATGGTAGGAGGTGTAATAAGCCATATTATCAAGCTTACTACAAATATTGGCAAGGTATTTTAGAAGTGATTAAGAGCTAATAGGCTAATTGGGTAAAAATTAGGTTTGAGACTATGATTTCTAATGAGAGAGGAAAGGATACCTCGAAGATCGTGCTTTAAACACAGTATTATTCACAATCCAATTGTGCTCTCATCACATTTACTTTTATTATGATCAGAATTGTATAAGAGTTGACTATCTTATATTTTTATATGTTAAAAATATAAGATAGTGATCTGAGTTAATAGAAGATTTCAAAGACCAGCGGCTACTAGTATATGAGCAAGTGTTACATTTTATTCAGCTCTAGTGGGTTTTGGTCTTGTGATAAACCTATTACTGAAAAAAAAGAGAACTTTCTCAACTTTTGATGAGATTTCTACCATATAAGGGGCTACAAGTTGTAAATCTTCCTATTATTGATAGTAGGAAATAGGAAAAGCTGATATTGTCCTATGATAAGAAGTGGAATAATTGAACTGGATACTACTTGCACTTAGAATAAGTTATGGTATAGTATGCAACCCAGTAATGCACCTATATGGGGCAAAGAGTTATGAATTTCTATAATAATTATTTTGATCTCAGAAAATGAGCGGAGAAAGAAAGAAAACAACTGCTTATTCCTTCTCTTTCTCTCATCTTGCTAGTATTCAAGTGAGGATTTATTGTTTTGGAAGCCTTGTTAACTTTAAGATCGCTATTCACTAGCTAATATTTTACTTGTTTTAGTTTTAGTTCATTGCTGCATTCCACTCTTAGGTATGATACCATAACTTATTTTAAGGGTGAGTAGGATGTTAGATGTATCTTTGTTGTCAGAGTCACGGTGTGGTTTTTTTCTTCTCCTTTTCTGTCTTACGCTTGGTCTTTGAGAGTTAGTTTTCACTCTGTGCGTTTTCCTGTATATAAAAGAGGGAATCACTGTGGTTTTAGTGCAAGATTCAATTATTCTAGTTCTTATAGTATGATTAGGTAATGATTATTTATTTTTCCTTTTACACACTTTATTTTAGTTTTATTAATCGTTTACATCAGCAAAAATATTACGCTGCGTTCTGTTCGTTCTGTGCGTCTGACGCACCTGACGCTAGAACGCTAATCGCGAATCAGGATGCAACCACCCTACCACACAACACACCAGATGCAACCGGACGCAGCACCCAATACTCAGGACGCACCGGACGCAGCACTCAATCCTCAGGATGCACCAGACGCCATCTGACGCTAGACTACATCTTCCTGAGATAAGCGAAGGGTCCCCCCTTTACTTCTTTCTGACCTTGGTCACCCGGGTCACAATAGATTTCATTCTGTCAAACTATTAAATTTACTACAAGAAGGCTTCTATTGTTCTAATAAACAGGCAAATTCACATGATCCAACTTGAAGCGTGAGCCCGGCCTCCTCCGCCTGAGCCACCACCCTTCCTGGGACCCTATAGCTCGATGCTATGGAATTGGCCTCTTAGGACGTACCTTATACCTCTGTGTAGCTGGCGTCGAGCCCAACAATCTCCCGCAATCAGATCCAGGATCGGACCAGTGGTTGTGGAGGAATCAGCCATCGAGTTCTGGGATCCCCAGGGTATCTATAAAGACAACCCCCACAAGTGTCAGCGATTTCATGAGTTTCGATGCGACAGAGACGTCCTTTATACCGCTGCGTAGCTGGCGTCGAGCCCAACAATCCTCCGCAATGAGATCCAGGATCGGAGAGGTGGTTATGGAGCAATCTGTCATAGAGTTCTGGGATCGCCAGCACTCCATTCAGCCCTGTAACTTCATGAATAAAAGTCGCGGAGGGATGGATCTTACACCATTGTGAAGCTGGAATCGATCCCAACAATCTCCCGCAATCAGATACAGGATCGGACCAGCGGTCGTGGAGAAATCTGACATTAAGCTCTTGCAGCCCCAGGGTACCTATAAAGACAACCCCCACAAAGGTCAGCGATTTCCTGAGTTTTGATGCTACAGAGATGTCCTTTATACCACTGGGTAGCTGGCGTCGAGCCCAACAATCCCCCGCAATCAGACCCAGGATCGGAGCGGTGGTTGTGGAGGAATCTGCCATCGAGGTCTGGGATCGCCAGGGTATCTATAAAGACAACTCTCACAAGAGTCAGCGATTTCCTGAGTTTTGATGCTACAGAGACGTCCTTTATACCGCTGCGTAGCCGGCGTCAAGCCCAACAACCTCCCGCAATCGGATCCAGGATCGGACAACTGGTTGTGGAGGAATCAGCCATCGAGGTCTAGGATCGCCTGGGTACCTATAAAGACAACTCTTACAAGGGTCAGCGATTTCCTGAGTTTTGATGCCACAGAGACGTCCTTTATACCGCTGCGTAGCTGGCGTCGAGCCCAACAGTCCCCCACAATCAGATCCAGGATCGGACAACTGGTTGTGGAGGAATCAGCCATCGAGGTCTGGGATCGGACAACTGGTTGTGGAGGAATCAGCCATCGAGGTCTGGGATCGCCTGGGTACTACCTATAAAGACAACTCTCACAAGGGTCAGCGATTTCCTGAGTTTTGATGCCACAGAGACGTCCTTTATACCGCTGCGTAGCTGGCGTCGAGCCCAACAATCCCCCGCAATCAGATCCAGGATCGGAGCAGTGGTTGTGGAGGAATCTGCCATCGAGTTCTGGGATCGCCAGCATCTCACCCCTTCAGCCCTGTAACTTCATGAATAATAGCCCTCTGGGGATGAATCTTATACAGCTGGATAGCTGGCATCGAGCCCAGGAACATGCATGTGTCGGATTCAGGATCGATTGTATGGCTGTAGTGGAGTGTTGCAGCTGTGGGCCCGTTGTGTGCATGTTGAGTGTTGTGATGAAAAGAATGTGTCGTGTCGCGTCCAGTTTGAGGCTAAGTGCCGAGAAACCACCAGGCAGTGTTATGGCTATCACTCGCTTTTAGACTGGAGTGCGCTGGCATTTTCACTCATTCAAAGATGTTGTTCTGAAAATAGAACTCGGTATGCCAGTGTGACTTGGTACCAGGGTCTTTAGCGTAAATTTAAGATTAAGGGTACGATGGCTTTCTCACCTAGCACCAGCACTAACTATATTTTCTGTGCCAAGAAATACCCCTTCCTCATCTTAGGACTAGGCCTCAGACTCCGAGAAGGCTGGGATGGTACTCAGGTGTTGTGGTAAATCCTGATGTGCGATGGTGTTGAGGTTGAAGTCTGGATGCATGGGAGGCAGGGTTGCTTAGTTGCATGTGTCCGGACAGAACCTGGTACTGAGAAGAGTGTCCAGACGCGCCAGACGCAACCAGATGTGGCGCCTGAGTACAGGACGCACCGGACGCACTGGACGCCATGTCCACACTACGAGAGTCAGGACGCAACACCACAGTATCTAACGCAGGATGGCTTTTTGCTGATGTATCTGAATTTTATATTCTTTATTATTATATTTTAACTAACTATAATCTTAATAAGCGAGAAAGGGTATATTATAGGATAAACAATTTTCTAGTTCATATAATATCCAGCCATGAGCGGAAGTTCCCCATTATTGTTTTGCAAGTTTCTATCTATTTTATTATAGTTTTAGTTTTATATGAGTTTTTATCACTAAAGAATTTTAGTAGTACTGTAAAAACTAGAATAATTAAGCTTTTCTCAAGTAAGTTAATTTCAGATAGGATGCGTAGAAAGTGCTTCCTCAGGCTGCTTTGGAAGGAAATTAATATTTCAATAATAATTTTAGAAATTGACTTTGACAAGTTGCAATCTTATCATATAATTTGGATAGTGAAGTCAAAAGGAGAAATATTATAAATAAGAAAAGTAATATATAGCTAGTAAGAGTAAGAGACAAGATAATAGTTTACATGATAAACAATCTACTTAAATACAATATGAAGTTCAAAGATACTATAACAAGTGATTGGGAGAATAGAGATTCAGCCAACTCTAAACCCCCTTTTACTAGATAGATTTTATGCTAGAATTAAAAAAAGCCAGACTCAAAATAAAAGCTATCTTTACAAATACTTTAAGTTATTTCAAAGTCAGTAAGTGATATTTTCTGATTCTATAGTGTTAGTTATAAGCTTCAAGTCAATTTCTTCTAGGATATGGTACACATACCCTTTGGGCCGACTATGGTTTGTAAACTAATTTAGGTAGAGATTATGAGTCCATTTGGGATCTATTCATTTTTAAGAGTAAGAGAAGACTGGAAGGCTATTCAGAAGGCTAGTAGTGTTAAGAAGGTACTTAGAAAGCTGGGTGAATAAGTGGTGAATCCAGATGTGCGATAGTATTATGAAGTAATAGTAGAAGTGCAGGAGATAATATTGTATGACCAACCAGTATTGTATATACTCTGGTATGACAACTTATCTCAAGATGCTTCAGATACTGTGGATGCAAAATCTGAGCAACATGTATGCAGATACAGTGTAGCAGCATCTGATACAAGATATATTGTTACAAATAAATATAGTTCTTATAGGTTCACATAGACCTTAAGGGATTGTGAAAAATAGTTTTTCAAGATTAGGAGCTATAAGACTCAAGTGGCAGAAAAGTAAGAGCAAGAGGAAGGTCTTCGATTTAGGTATTAATACTAGTATGATCAGAGTTTTTAATGTGAATCTCGTCATTTTTGCTTCTATTAATTGGAAGAGTAATACAAAGATTGTGCAAAGACTTTCTTATTAACTTGGCTTTTTGGAAAGTAAATGTAGCTGATATCTCTGCTACAACAGGTGTGGCTGTAACCTATTTGTTACTTGTTGTCCACTTTCAGGTTCTAATCAATCAGAGTTTCTCTCAGTATTCATATAATTATAAGTAAACTCTCTTAAGTAGGACTTAAATGCCTTATTTACAGCGCTATCAAGTGACTGAAGTAGTCTGAAACAATAAGAGGAAATAAGAGAAGTGTCAATGCATCTTGAATAGAGCTTTTCTGACTCAAATACTGTTTCTAATGTATGAAATTCTGCAATATTTATAAGGAGTAGGTTTTCATAATATAGTTGGTAGTTTAAGTTTAGTCTAGTACTAGTACTTGAATGGTGAAACTTGAAGAGTAGCCTAGACCTTGAAAAAATGATATGAGATTGACTTAAGACTACTAGCTACACAAGTATTCTGATGTGTTGGAAGTAATTCACACTCAATCAGCTTAAGAAAAAGTTTTTTATTGTTATAAGTACTATCATTGAACTCAACTATGACCTCAGTATGCTAAAAACTTGAATGCTTCTTCTTTTATTATATATTAACTTTACTTATAGCATAGAAGACCACTTTCAGCTTGCTTGTCCTACCTGATTGGTAAAGATGTAGAGTATAAGTGTATCCAGCCTCTTATGCCAACCACAGGTTCAGTTTTGCCAGACACTATTTTGCTTCAAGTTAGATTATTGGTTTCACTATCTAACTATTGAAAAGGTATTAGTATTTTATCAAAATTGAGTATATTTGAAAAATAGAAGTGGTAACTATTGGATATTATATTAGCAAAAAAAGAATCACTCAGATAGTCTTTGAATTTGAACACCAAGAATCAATCCAAATTGCCCTGTGCACCCAGATCACTTTAAAAGAGCCCCAGAACAGTAGATGCATGAAAGTATGTTCAAGTTGGATGTAGCATATCTTACTTCTGTTTAGCCTAATGCCTCAAGATGGGTAATTCCTCTCCGAGTCCCTGATCTCAGGCTCCTGAAAGACATTTAGTGAAGCAATATTAGGTTGTATATATTGAGTGCCAATGCTTTCACCTAATGGCATCTACTTATAATAGTTACTACTTATGCCTTTGAGAGCTTCTACTTCTTATAGGTATTAAAATATAAATATATATTTATTCATCATAGAGATATAACTTAACCTCTTACTAATTTAGATAAGCTGTTACTATAAGAATAATATTTTCAACAATACTCTTTATATTACTTTATAGTCATAGAATATGATAAGAAAAAATATGAATAAATGGACTTGTATAATTTTATAAGAAATATTATGAATCAAACAAAAATATCAAATACAACATTTAGAAACTTTCATCCATATACCAGTCATATGAGCTCCTGATTGCAAATCTGCAACCTTCTACTCTGGGAGTAGGCTGCTACTGTTCAAGTTATTTGAATAAAAATTAAACTCTCGCAAACTAGAATTAATCCTATAATAATGATACGGATATTTTCCCTTCAGATATACACCCCGGTAACTAACATCACAATATACTACCATATATGCACATTCCTGACCCACTCAAATATCTCTACCCCCCTTCAGAACTCATCACCACCTAGCCGTAGTATCCAGTTAATCATTCAACTGGTAAATCATAGAAAGTCACTCGTGAAACCCATCCTCCACTCGTCAAACCCCCCCCAACACACCATTGTAATTCCAACCTCAACCAGGCTTTTAGAGGCCACCCACCTTCACTATATACAGCGCATAAATTCAACAGAATGCTCCTGAGCAATTCTGGAATCGAATCGATCTCTCTCAATACGCACACAGCCACATTGGGCGGGGGTCCGGCCCGGCCCCAATCATTGCCATTAGGTGAATAAATGACAATAAAAATAAAAATAAAACAAGATTCTCATCGGGCAGGTAATAGAGTGGTATGACGGGCTCATTCTTGCCTCTTGTTTTCTGCCCCTTTGCGGCGGCGAACGCTTGCAGATGGTCGTTAAGGACGAGATTGAGGTGTGTGTGTGTGTGGGGGGGGGGGGGGGGCTTAGTATAATTATGCACTTACTCTAATTC
>Ga0307517_10002098_pt1 | contig 32437 bp, 31 predicted proteins | sample 23_EM_MG_FD_194515 | JGI IMG/M metagenome (GOLD analysis project Ga0307517, IMG submission 194515) | Populus trichocarpa ectomycorrhiza microbial communities from riparian zone in the Pacific Northwest, United States - 23_EM | ecosystem: Host-associated > Plants > Roots > Unclassified | place... | reverse complement strand
AAGTTTGATTAAGAAAAGCTTTATTTGAACGTAATATATTGTGATAAAAATAGCATATCCTATTGCTTGGCAGGCCTGGTCAGACCAGTCCTGGTCAAGTCGGTTTCCATTATCCTGACTGTCCAGTTGGTCTAATTTCCACCATTGGACTAGACTTGACTTTCGACCTGACTAGCTAGTCCAGTCCAGTCTTCCGCCGACCATTCGGAACCCTGGGTATAGCGACAGTAGGAGATATCACTTTAAACCATGTACCGGAAGACGCCCCCGGCTAGGAGAGGTCAGCTGGTTAAAGTATGTTCACACCAGGATTAATTTTCGTGTGCTCTTTGAGCCATCTGACTTTCTCTAAATTTGGTTCGATCAGACCAGCGAGGGCTCAGCCATAGGACGTACAAAACACTGCTACGCGCGCACTTTTTGCCCCCCAGCGCTCGGTATTCCCCCTGTGCCAAGTCCGTGCTCCACTGAACAGTTGCAACTCTGCTGTTTCTCTGGCCAATCCACTTACTGGGTCACGGTGCAATCTTTACAATCAAGCGAACAAAACACCAACCAGCTTCGGCCCCGATTAAGGCATCTTCAACCTGTTTGCGTTTTATCAATGCCCGATAGATGGCTCCTCTCCAGAGGCTCATACCTATGTGACTGGTGATAATGCTAACGGGGCTCAATGGTCCTCGTGTGGCCCCTTTTTCTTGCTGACGTGTCCTGTGGGTAAACGATAAGGTGGGTGCAGTCGGACTGATGGCCAAGAATCCTTTTTTATTTCAATACGCTAGAGGTGCGGGTCCAATTCCGTGAAATGTAGTGAATAGTAGAGATATGGGGGGTTCGAGCAGGGTTCCGAATAGTCCGACCGGTCAAGTCTTGGAGGCAGGACCAGGCTAGTCAGTCCTAGTTGATGTCGATGACTAAACCCGACTAACTCGGGTGGTCCGGTCCGGTTTGGACTGGCCCCAGACGAGTCTTTATAAACGATCTCATGAGAGTCGGAATGTCGCTCAGGCCAACAACCTATAAGAATTGAAGTATAGATATAGTAGGACCCTAAAGCCGCTTGGCACATGATAAATCAACATCCCCTTAATACAAGTTGATTGAGCATCCTGGTAAGGAGATCATAGGGCAGAAATGCGATTACGGGATGAATAAGTTGCATCGAATACCGGTAGTCTGGTCTGAGGTCATGTGATATCATTCGATTAGTTCACTGATAAAAGTTCCATACTCGAGAACCCCACCTCTAATCTAAGCGAGGCACTATCTCCACAGTATAATTGATGGAAGCAATATGTTTAAGAAAGAAAAGCCTTATTTGAACTTAGGGCCCGTTTACTAATAGACGGCCGTCAAGCAACCGGAGACGGTGCCGACCATGAAGGGAGGCTAAACGGTCGAAGAGGGGTAGGGAAAATTGAGGGGTGTGTGTTTACCTAATACAGTGTGTAGTAGTGTGAAAAGTGTGATCCAAAAACGTAAGGTGTGCAAGCAGGTAGCTTTCAATTCCAACAGTGCTCGACAACTGAGGTATTGGACTAACCAACAATTCTTGCTTAAAATAAAACAAGGAGAATTTTGTTAATAAACTTGCCCAAAATTATGAGAAAAGGAAATACTGATTGAGAAAGGAAAAGAGAGCTTATTAATAGCTGTGTCTGGTATTGCAGGCATGAAAGGTTAGGGGCATTTATATAGTGCTAGTGGATGGTGGCTACAATACCACCCCTTGAGCCGGGTCCTATTTTGACCGTCTAACACCCAGAATATTAACCGGTTCATAGCAGGGCAAAATATTTTGCCACGTCTATCAAAATATGATGCTAGTTGAGATACCACCCTCCAGTTTCCCCACCAAAAGAGCAAAAGACGACAGATCAGTAAACAGGACCTTAATATGTGAAATGGCAGTACATCAATAGTTGCTTCCCGGGCATGGGCAGACCGATAATCCTCACTGTCCAGTGGGTCTAATTTCCACTATTAGAGTAAACTTGACTGTTGACCGGACTGGCTAGTCCAGTCAAGTCCAGTCTTCCCCCGACCCCTCAAAACCTTGGGTTCGAGTACGGTGGCCACGATTTAGAATTCTTGGTAGGTGATTTGAGGTTGAGTTATCCAGATAAAGATAGAGATGATTGGGGGAAATTACTCACAAGGCCCCTTCACGTGGGAGCAAAACAGTACCTCAGATTTCTCATAAGAGCTTTGAGTGCAAATACCAGCACATAAATCTGAATTTTATATTTAGTCCTAGTTTGGCATGTCACTTTTATTGCACCAAAATGACTTTTATAGCATAAATTATGGCAAATTAAACTTTTTATATAGGGGTGTGTTGAGCATGTATGAAAATATCTTGATATATTTTTATTAAGTTTATATTATAAAGTTTTTTTTTGTAAATTTGTTTTAGGGCTTGGTATTACATTAAAAGATATGATTTATATATTAATATGCTAAACTTACAATAAAAAATAGCCTTATATGGTTTTAGTAAGAAGTTATAATGTCATTTGTACCATTTAAAAGGTGCATGTGGGTGAAATAATATGTTACTAATTTTTGCAAATCCAAGTGAATATGTTAAGATGATAGTAGATATAAAGACACAGTGATGAACTTCAGAGAAGAAATAGACAAATCTCAAACCCAATCAGAGCCTGAGTCTAGCCCTATCATCCGTTGCTTACACATCATTCATCAGCCCACTTTAGAAGATCGGAGGAATGTCCCAGCCATTGTCACTTGGCATTGTTGCGACCGATATATTCAACATTAGCAAAAATAATAGGATGCATTCAAAGCATCCAGAGTATCAGATGCACACGATGCGCGAAAGCAAATCGCGAATCAGAATGCAATCATGGTACCACACAACTCCCCAGATGCAAGCGGACACCGCCCCGAATTCTCAGGACCCACTGGACGCAGCATCTACCTGATCGCCTTTTACCTGATATTGGTTTTTACTTCTGATTGATCTCACGATACGTACAGGTCTATCGAACACCCTGGCAAGAATACGTACCAACTTGTTCTACAGAGTGAAATATTGTCAGATAGCAGAAGATTTGCTACTATTATATATATGAAAAAGATTATTGGGATGAATAATTCTTATCGCAGAATTGAGATCGTATATTATTAATATAAGACACACAAGAACCAATCCCTTGGGGCTGATACATATTGTTACAGATTTCCATTTCGCAATTCTGCTTTTTCCAGTAACAACACTATACAATATAGCTACAATCTAATACTACAAATATTCAAACACCTAGTACAAGTTCTATGAGTTCTTATTAGGTGTTTAGGCTATCATATTTGTTATTTGTTTCAAGTTTATTTGCTACTCTTGTAGGAAAAAAAAATAGTATTTGAACCAGTTCAGAATAAATTAAGTATACAAGAAACCTTGTTCAGTATTGTCGAAGATTAACTCCAAAGTATGATTCTCAGTATTTAAAAAGCCTTTCTAACCAATATGCAATATGAGGGTGGTTTTGTTAAAACCTACACATTGGCCTCCAATAGTAAACTAATTATTTTAGCATATCTATAAAGAACCCATTCGGGAGTATACTGCTAATTGCTTAAACCAGATTTTTGTCCCCCGAACAACCTCTGTAACATATCTTATATACTACACAATATCAAATATCTTAAAAATATATTTCTTCTATATATCAATACAAACAGCGTGTGGCTACCCTCTCAATCAATCTTCATTCTAATCTTATATCGGTACTGGTTCTGATTCTATTAGTTCTTAAAATCAACATACTCCTCTGTGGTTACAGCATTTTATAAAACAGACAACTTAATATTATACCGTATTTGGCCTAGTAATGGGACACTCACTACATATGGGACACTTGGCAGTTCCAGTGTCCAACATACTAGACTTGAGATATCTCGACAAAAGCTAAATGTATTGATCTGTAAATCTATCAATAGATAGCTTACATATCTTTAAATATGCTCTAGGAATATCACAACCCCATTGGCTAAACCGATTAAGCAATATTACAAAGTGTAGAGAAATATTCAATTAGCTATAGAGTGAGAAATATATTTTATACAAAATTGATAAACAATGGTAAAATTATTCTAACTACTGGAGAAGGGAGAGGCACATATTCTCCTGCGTCTGCATGTTGTAGAAAGTTGATTGAATATCTACAAAGTCCAAGTCATTGATTTCAATCAGTTCAACCTTTGAAAATCGCAATATCTCGCAGTATTTATCATAACACTATTATGACATCCATCAATACTTTATTAAAACAGCTGAACCATGTTCTATTAATACTTGATACGCCTATAATAATGGTCTATAATGAATATTATGCATTTAGGCTTTAAAGATATTATTTGCTAACTCTGATAGAAAATGTCCTAATTTACAATATATTGACTATTTTATATTGGATACAATTGATAGAAAATCATAAACTTATGCTATTTACTAGAAACTACAAGGAAAGTATCTCTTTTTATATTACCTATTATTGTAAATATAAATTACAAGTTGAGTGACTTCAAGTATAATATTTGTATTTTATACAAGATTTACAATATGTAGTTAATAGTTTGAATTATTTAAAGGTCACCTGAATTACAGAAACAAAAGTATAATTTTATTCTTTAACTAGCAGAATACTTACAATTTGTATTAGGTTATATACAAAGTAGAAATATGATGTTCTTTTTGTGAGAAAAATGTTATACTGATTGAAATCAACGACTTGAACTTTGTAGATATTCTATCAACTTTCTATATCATGCAGCCTCAGGAGAAGATGTGCCTCTATCTTCTCTACCAGTTAGAATCATTTTACCGTTTTTTATCAATTTTATATAAAATACATTACTCACTCTATAGCTGATTGATTATTTCTCTATACTTGTACTATTGCTTCATCGGATTTGCCAATGAGACAGTGATATTGCTACAGCATATTTAAAGATATGTTAGCTATTTATAGAAAGATTTACAGATCAATAGATTTCGCTTTGGTTGAAGTCTTCTATTTTAGTATGTGGGACACTGTAACTGCCTAGTGTCCCATATCTGGCGAGTGTCCCACTACTAGGTCAAACATGTTCCTAAAAGATGAGGAAAATGGGCCCAGACCAGAAAACATTGTCACATTAAAGCTATTGAAAGATCATTAGCACAGAAAACTATATTAAATAACTTTATTTTTCTATTTTCATTCATAAAAATAAACTTGTCATGCGGAATTAAATTTTAATAAGCATACTTTATTTTTAAACATTTTTATTGAAGCCAGGAAGCCATTTTGAAATAGACAAAAACAAGGGGCTTTTTATCCCAAGAAGTGTTTTTGTAATAGCTATACTTAAATGGAGATTTTCTGTTGACAACCGACTACACCCATATATAGGTTCTAACAACCTACACTAATATAATCTCACTACTAGTTGTAAATATAATAAAATATAAATTTGATTTTCTAGTAGTGGACATAAGGAGCCACATCTGAGTGCCAAATGGGAACCACATAAAATTATATTACCAATATCACAGGAACCGACTTGCAGCTTTGGCATTATATACATGAATATTAAGAGTAACCTCAAAATCATTAAAGAGGACATGCACTAGACAAAAGAGCAATATCCCATTTTGGATTGAGTTTGTAGGGAACTCTATGTAAGAGTCATCAGATGCAAGAATTGGACTTTAGTCGCTAAATTTCTTATCAAGGGCTTATACCCAATGTGTAAAGGAAACAATATAAATGGTTTTTGAATAAAATCCATTTGGTGTCGTTTGAAGCAACTGGCATTGCACTGGTCAGAATGCATCTTATATTGTGCACATGAATTTTTATATGAATATCTTCAATGGAGTTAGTTCTGTCCTGTGTTGAAAGGTTGTGATATTCTGAAGCTAAATCTATCTGAGTTAGGTACCTGGATTCTATTTTTGGTGAGTAATGATTAATTAAAAGCAAACATCACATACCCTTTGCGTAATACTATAATTCCTTTCACGGTCCATTGTCTCCTTATCCCTTTCAATCAAACCACGCCGTTTATTAACCTGTGCCAAACCAGCAGTAAAGATACAGAACTTTTCAACTATGTTATATAACTTGAAGTTGACACTTGGAATTCTAATGGTACTTTGGAGATGTGTGAGAGGATTATTAAAATCCGAGGAGGCATGGATTAGGATATCCTATACCTGTACTAAATAGTTGTTTACCATGATAAATTAATTATCTTTGGTAAAGCATAGTTTTGTTCAGACAATGATAGAAGAAAAGGACTAAGAAAAATGCAGAATAGAGAGAGTAAGAAACCTGAGTAATGAATTAGAAGAAGTGGTGCTACATCAAAGGGAATGAATTGAAACAATCCCTATTGGCCCTTAGTTGTTGAGCTTGTTCTCTATTATGTAAATAATAGACAATCTTGATTAGAAGATGATGATTCTTCAATTCTAATGATCTTTTAATTAGCCATTATAGTGACTGTTCTCCTATCAGATGATAGTGAACTTTGTAGAACAGTTAGTAGTTCTTGATATCGTTTTGTCCAGTATGCCTGTATTGATCATCAGATCAATTGGAAGTCAAAGTCGATATCAAGTAAAAGAAAATGCATAATCTTTTCTTCATAAAACTTATTAGTAGGCAAGTAGGTAGCTCGTAGCATGAATATGTTGTTCTTTGTGTCCAAGACACCCTATTTATACATCCTCTTCACTCTAACCTTATCGCGATGAATTATTAATATTAGTCATCTAGCTCTCAGGACTTATAACTAGTCATAATATGAAGTGAATCAGCTAAATGTTCTGAGCCATTTGCGCAACAACTCTTAACTAATAATAACTCATAAAACAAGTCATGTACTAGAGTAAGCTATATGTGTGAAACCCATAACTCATAATGTAAGTCATTTGTGAAAATCAGTACATTACGAGGTCATAATTGTCCCTAAAGTGAATGCGAGAGAGAAAGAAAAGCAAGCAGGAAATTATTGAGCGAGAAAAATATTGGGAAATTATCCATATGGAAGGATGACTACAAGGCATTCTCAATTGGTTACGGGGGGACAGGTATGGGAAAGAAGGTTATTCACCCCAGAGATCATGTGAGTGCTGCTGGCCAAAATAACTTGACGCTTTGGGAATCCTGGCAAGTAGGGAATCACAGGTGATTTTTTTATAGCCAAACGGGTTCAGGGAACCTCTTTGAGGGCTCTATAGTCCATGTCAAGAACTAGAACGTGGCACAAGAAACTTCTGATTTCCAAACACATAATTCCAACAAGCTTGTGGCACTAGGGGTGCGACAGGTAGCAGGTTTTGGATAAACCTGTCTTCTGAGAAGCGTCCTGAATTCCAAACTCAAGTGATTTATACAATGTTCTACCAACGATAACTAACTGCAAAGCTCTTGAAAAGGAACTGTTTTCTGCTGAGTGGATATTGCAGTCAATATAGTCACTTGCCAACACAATTGCCCAAGTGAATACCGACTAGTGGAACTTGGTACAGCATCTTTATCACCAGGTTATGTACTCTGATCCTCAGCCTGTTAATCATTGTCAGCTTATCAACAGGTTAATCTCTCTTTGCCTGGCAGGGGTATTTTTGTTTTGCATTGATTTTGTTTACGAGAGGCAAATACTACACACTTGTAGAAGAACTGGATTTACTCCAATTTGGATATGTTGTGGGTTGCCAGAACTCTAGGTTCCTGGCTAACAACTATGTGAATCATGTTGACAATACTATTCGGGTTGGAAGCTCAAGGGATGTTGCATTTGTTATTTGGGTGGCTATGATATCCCATAATTCTGAATGTTCAAGTTGGAACTAAGAGTTTAATTATAGGCTCTTATGGAAATTGTACCCTCAACGCAATTCCTCATTTGCCCGACACTCCAAATTGTCAAGCTCTGGAAATAGCAAGAGACCAGTCTTTTCTCCTTTCCAGGCTCCCCACACCTTCCGTCCTGCTTACTTCACTTTTGCTACCCCTCTTGTCAATACCAGCCAAGCCCTAATTACACATGTAGAAATCTCACAGACCCGGAAAAATAATCCCTGCTCTTCCTTTGAGAGTGTTCTTTCCTTCTAAGAACCAAAATTGTATCCTTGTTTCCAATTGGACCTGAGCTTTCACTGAGGTTATGGACCGTCCTGATATTCCTAAATTATTGCCATGCTTTATTAACTACTGTGACATCCTCTCTACAATGTGGTTTCAGATTTAACTCCTATAGATTGTCTTCTTATTCTATGATTAATACACACCCTGTGTCCAGGAGGTCTATTAAATTTTTAATTGTCCCTAAAAGGTAAAGGTAGAACGCGTTCCCAAAGCCCAGTGCTCATCTTTGAACAACTAGTTCGTCATCCAAATATCCGGTATTTTAACTTCTACCAGACGCATGACTCTTGGAAGTAGTACCAATACTGAAGGAACTTGGATTAATAACTCCAAGTATGTATTACACGATGTAACGATCCTACAGATAGGTAGCTACAGTGGACTAGACTCAAGCCCGTATGGTATACCAAGTGGTAACCATATTGAGCATAGGCCAGTTCCCTTAGTATACTACCTGTAGACATGAGTTGGTACAAGTGTCTACAAAGTGACTTGGTGACATAGGGTTAGAGAGGGTAACCTAGGTAGGCCAAAGTTACCCTACTAGGCAGGGTAACCTTCGGAGGGTATGTTCGCATAAAGTTAAGGACCCATAGTAAATGTTGCACGGGTCTTCGGGGCAACATTATATGTGGTCGCGCGGACTCCCAACGGAGCTAAAGTCATGGAAAGGTAAAGTTGCCCTACCTTAGAAACATGATTACCCTACCTTGGGACCCCAGTTACCCTATAGAGGTACCCCAGTTACCCTACCTTCACCGACAAAGTCATCTGCGGACTTAGGGGGAAGTTATCCCACCATAGTGGGGCTCTTAGAGGTTCCAAGGGCCGATTCGTAGGACACGAAACGGGCTACTGACGGAGCAGGAGTCGTCCGAACCTCCTGTAACCTTCAGGGGATATTCCTAACACCCCCCTGCGGCCCCAGCGTTGGTACGGCGCGACAGCACTGTACGGCTGTGTAGTTGTGTGCTTCCTAGTAAAGTGATATCCATAGGAACGCTCCCACAACACGGTATGAGTTGTGGCCGTCCAACGGACCAGTAGCTGTTCGCAGGATATATAAGGGGTGTGAGGGTGACTGCCTCCTGGGGCGCCACCGGGATAACACCTGGGAACCACCTACGGGCATACTTGGACCTCCGGGTAGTTGTATGGTTAACAGTAGAGGGCTTGGGGCTAACCGGGGAAGCTGCAAGGCTTCCAGGACACCCACCCCAAAGCCAGTCCTGGGTTACCCCGTGAACTGTAGCATTACCATGGGTTATTAGTAGCCTCCAGAGGTGTGAGTCTTGTCACGATTTAAGAGGGTGCCGAATGGTGGACTGTGGGTAGCCCCCATGCAGTCAAGCAGCAGGAGATTTCTTATCGTGGGAGCATGCAGTCAGGTTGAGAAGCTTAGTATAGCCAAGTAGATTTGCTGATGGACTACGTAGCTTGTATAGACAAAACCACGGCTGGGCCAGTGAGTCCCAATAGATATTATCTCTACGGTGGGCATGTAGGTCGGCCACTGACATGCTACCGATCGGAAAGGGCTTTCGCTCATGCAGATGTAGTTGGAGAGACATCACCGGAAGCACTTCCTATTTGTGCAGATAGTTAGTATCCGAGCGGTCCGACTGCCTCCGAGTGTTAGCCCACTCTAGGCGGGTGAGTTGGACAGCCCTGAGCTGAGCAGGGTGCTCGCGAAAGGTCAGAATGGTTGACGGGTGTCCTGTGGCTTTACATTATTCTGCTTAACTAAAGCGAGAGACACAATATTCTGATAACCAACGATCCTCGAGAGAACTTATTGAGTGAAGCTTTCAGGCTTAATGATATTAGGTTTTACCGCCTGATTCTACTTTGAATTATCTTTAGCCTTATTTTGATCTTTACTTCTACTTTGAGTCTTCGGTGTGGTCGCAATCTTAGGATCCGTCATCCTACAGAGTGCTCCCGTTACAGTATATCATTAAGGGCACCCGCTTAACACTCTTCTGAGAATTGTTGATTGCAGAGGCCTACTGTTGACATTGTTTGAATACAAGTGGCTTGTCTGGTACAAGCAGTATCGGGTGGAAAGAACAATGTCTACCTCAGTGGCTATGCACCGTTCCGGTTCCCATCAAGCCGCTATGCAGGTGTTTCAAGTCCTCTCGATGTTCAATGCTCGTGCAGACTTGATGGGATTGGGATGGACAACGGTGGCCGGTTTGTTGGAATACGAACCCACTCCTATTGAAGCGGAGTTAGTGGGCCTGGTGATGGAGGACCCGTGTGGTCTTTTGGCTACCCTGACCTGAGATAACACTGTGAGACAGAGAGTGCCAGAACAGAATAGGAACAACGTCACGTTTCAGTCCTTCATCCGCGATATATTCGAGCCCTATCTTCTAAAGGAAGTGGGCAAGCGATTCCAAGAGGCCCAAGGTCAGCTTGAGAATTTCGTCGAAGAGAAACAGTTGATGTTCCAAGAGGAACTGGTTAAAAGTGCGAATGAATGGATGCGGGATCAGCAGAAGGCGTTCCGTCAGCAATCCATGTCGGTGCAGATGTTGAAGGGAAGAGTAGCAGCCCTCGAACAAGCCCGACGCGACAACTATGTCATTGACCTTGAAAATGATGTGGTAATGAGAGCTGCTCCCCCGCTGCCTTTGGTGCAAGCAAACCCTGTTCACTACGCTGCGGAATTGGCAAAGTATATGTTTGATGAAAGATACGAATCCTTTCTAACTGAGCTTGCATCGCAAAACATGCGACAGCAGATGCAGCTGGATGCCCAACAGCAGCAGTTTAGGGAGCAACAACAGCAGCTCGCACTTACCGCATCACGTCTGTCCCCGTTCGAAACCGCCATCGCTGAAGCCCTCAGTTCACGAGGCCAAACCCCGGCCGCTGTTAGTGGTCGGGAAAATGGGCGAGCGAGGTGAAAGGTTAGCAAAGGACCGAGGTCCGGCGCCGGTTCTGGTCGCGTTTCCCCTCAACTGGCAACCCCTACTACCAGTCCCCTGGTGGCTGCCCTCCAGGTAGTCGAACCCAGAACGCCTCTGATTGTAGTAGAAGACGAAGGTCCCTTTGACGTCGCTGCGTCAACTCCTTTGCCAGCGACACCTCACAACCCAACAGCCTTTGCTCCGGCAACAGTGCCGGTGGCTCTGGCAAAACCCGCGGGTAATGCTGGATGGAGCGGATTTCCGGGGCCAGCAGCACAGTCGGCTACAGCCTATTGTTCTGCTGGTTGTAGGATCGAGAGAGAAGGAAGTGAACTCACTTGAACTCATCAGGTACCTTGTCTACGAAGCGAGGGTGAACCTATTGTACTACCCCCAAGTTCTGAGCCACGACCTTCAAAGTTGAAAAAGATCCGTTGCCCCTATTGTGAGGCATCAACGCATATAGCGTTGGACGATTGTTGGGATTTCAACAAGAGATTCCCACCCCGACAGAATACCACCAACCGACCTCCTATATCTTCCACTATGTCAATACCCCGTTCCAATAGAATCGATGAAGATAGTGAGGAAGGTTCAAGGTTTAGTGGGTATGATAGGCCTAGGTCTACCTGAGGTAGAAATACCGAAGGTAACGGAGGAGACGGAGGTAGAATTGTACCAACAGGTGGTAATGTTGCTGGTGGAGGAGACCCAGGTGATTCTGACCCCTCTTCTGATAGTAACAACTCCGACTCCCCACCTTTCGATCCATGCAAAATCCTCCGTAGTCGTAAGGACCAGTGGGATGAGGCTAGGAAGGCGAAGTATGATAAACGGTTGAGGCAACTTCTTAAACTTCGCAAGAGGCAACGGAATAGCAAGGGATCCGCTCACAAGCCCAAGAAGCCCGAGCGCCTTGGGGTAGACCTTTTTGATGGTGACACTAAAGACACCCAACATGGCATCCAAGATGTCGAGATTAAGCTAAATTATTTCAGAGAATCCCTTGTCGATTATATGGATAACATTAGCCTCGTCATTCCCCTCCTTTGTGCCGGAGCCAAAAGATGGTACCCTAGCATCCATGTCTATATCAATGAGGATGCAGCCATCTGTGACAAGAGGCCGTTTGACCCAAATAATGTTCTTCAAACATGGGAAGGCTTTCGCAAGCGGTTGGAATCCAGTTTTGGTGGGCACTCAGATTGAGATTGTGCTCTTCGCGTGTGGAATGGTTTATCCATGCAGCCAGGAAAGATTGATCTGTTCGTAGATGAACTAATCCGGCTGGCAAACGAGTTGAAATATGATGGGGACTATGTGAAGGATAAAGCTCGCGTGGGGATGACAACTGATCTCCATAATGCGTGGGCTATGAAAGCTCTACAGCCCGAAGACTCGGTTGAATACTTAAACCTTCTACGAAATACAGGTCACCAATTAGAAGATGTCGCTTCTTTCAACGGTACTGTTGTCAGAGCAAAAGACTCCTCTCATCGTGACAAGAGCATCAATAGGCATACCTCCACTAAGAAGCAGAGGAAGGAGAGGAAAGGTTCGGGCCCTCGCAATCCCAAACCCACCAACCCAGCGCCACGGTCTTTCTGACGGCCAGAATCAGAGCATGCAAAAGCGCATAAAGATATAGCGCAAACTCTGATAGATCGTTGCAAACGGTTGAACCAATGCTGACGCTGTGGAGATCCGAACCACTTCTGTCGCAAATGCCCTGCTGCCACTTTAGTTGTCGCCTCCACAAAGCTTAATCGTAAGCGGACCGTTAATGAGGCAGGACACCAGGACCGTGCTTCAATCCCGAAAGCAAGACGCATTGAGGTTCCTCCACATCGTGTTAAATGAGTAGGGACAGAGATTGGCGGATCGGCTCCGCAAATACTGGAAGTGGATACGGATACGTCGGACTAGGTAAGTCCCGCCTCTATCCTTTAGTTGAAGAAAGGCACTGACTCCGGGTTCAAACGCAGATGGCATGAAGGACGGAGATGGAAGATGTGGACCGTATGTTCATCCCTGAAAGAACCTACAAGCTGAAACCAACATGGTCTACAGAAATGACCGTGTGGATTGGTTTTTCGGAGGTTTTGGAGATGGTTACGGCTCTTTCTTTGGTGTTTATGTTGATTTCGTTTCTTATCTAATTTTGCGAAAGTTTGCTGTATTTTCATAAGGAAGGAAATGGTGTTGGGCTTAGGTTTCAAGTTATAAGGGTTATCGTTTGATTTCCTCAGGCTGGACTTGGCATAGCAATTGAAGTTATTCTGCAAGTTTACCTGAGGAGGGGTAAAGGACCCGAAATCATGCTGGCGTGATAGTAAACCCCCAAGCTATTTGAAACTCCGTAATTGTACCCATTAGAGAACTACTCACGACCCGCTGTGGCCGCTCTTGTATCGGAAGGCAAGAGATACTGAGCAGTAATCCCTAGAAAACACCACCACATACCTGATACTAACCAACAATGTTTAGCGACGAGAGACCCGCTAAGCAGTTGCGGCTTGCAGGCCCTGCGCCAGACACTAGGTCTATTCATGTGAATATACGACTCGAATGAAGCCACAATGGGAAGAAACAGAGCGAAGAGTCCCTTTTATTGTTGGATAGTGGCGCTACGGGCGCAGTATTAAGTAGCGCTTGGGTTAGCAATGCCCAGCTTCCCTGTATACATCGGGAGACTCCGACACTTATTTCTGATGCAAGCGGGAATCACATCCCTGGCTCAGGTCTCCACTATACGAAGACAGTTGATATGTCAATAGGAGACCATACCAATAAGATAAGATTTGAGCTTGCTGATATGCCTCCAGGACAGCTGGATGGTTATCTGCCGATGGCGTGGTTGAAGGACCACAACCCAGATACCAACTGGGAAAGGGGAAGTCTGAAGTGGCGCTATGACTATTGTAAGACCCACTGTCTCCGAAGCAAGAGTCACATAGAGTTTATTACCTGCGAAGAACTCTTAGCCGAGGATCACAACAACATGTTTGTATGTGGGATGCGCCTTTGGACTGGTGAAGATGGAGAAGACATATGTCTTAAGCTGCTGCCAGAATACCAGGATTACGCTGACATATTCAGTGAAGAAAAGATCAATGTCTTGCCAGAGCATACTGAGTATGACCACTGCATTGACTTGGTCCCGGGCTCTGACTTGCCCAGAAACTACATATACGCGCTCACTGTCAGGGAGCTACAGGTATTAAAGGAGTACATCAATGAGATGGAACAGTCCAGCAAGATCCGGAGGTCATCCTCTCCGATAGGTTCTCCCATCCTGTGTGTACGGAAGCCTGATAGAACACTTTGATTATGTGTTGATTACTGAGTGTTAAATAAGATTACTATCAAGAAGAAGTATCCATTACCCTTGATGAACGAGCTACGTAGTAGGCTCGGGAAAGCCACGGTGTTCATCAAACTGAACCTGAAGAATGGCTATTACTGGATCCGCATGGCGGAAGGAGAAGAATGGAAGACGGCTTTTAAAAGTCGGTATGGCTTATATCAATATACTGTCATGCCTTTTGGACTTTGTAATGCGCCATCAACTTTCCAAGGAATGATCAATGATGTGTTCCGTGACATGTTGGATGTAGGGGTTATCGCCTATATGGATGACATCCTAATCTATTCTGAGACCATAGAAGAACATGTTGCTATCGTAAGGAAAGTAATTGACAGGCTGCGGAAGGCAGGCCTATGTTTCAGCATAAAAAAGTCAACCTTCCATGCGAGAGAAGTAGAATTCCTTGGATACAAGATCTCTGACCATGGAATATCAATGACAACCAAGAAGGTTGAGGAGATTACGGCGTGGTTACCGCCACAAAAGGTCGTTGATGTGCAAAGCTTTATGTGCTTTGCCAATTTTTACCGTCGGTTCATTAAGGGGTTTAGTAAGATTGAAAAACCTTTAACCGACCTAACAAAGAAGGGCATCAAGTGGAATTGGACCAATGCTTGTCAAGCGGCATTTGATGAGCTCAAGAGAGATTTCACAACAGGTCTAATATTGACTTACTTTCATGAAACTCGTCCAGCGAAGTTGGAAACCGATGCTAGTGACTTTGCCCTGAGAGCTGTTTTATCGCAGCTATGTGAAGATGAGCGATGGCACCCTGTAGCCTTTCATAGCCAAAAGTTTGCCCCGCTGAAGTAAACTATGATGTTCACGATAAGGAAATGACAGGTATAGTTGCTGCATTTCGCGAATGGGAATACATCTTGAGATCCGTAGAAGAACAGAAAACTGTTTATACTAATCATGAGAATTTAGAGTACTCTAATACCACCAAGATTCTCAACAGAAGACAGCACCGCTGGGCTGAATTCCTACAATCGTTCAATTTCAAAGTTGTTTACCGCGAGGGAAGGCTAAATGAAAAGGCCGATGCATTGTCTAGGCGTACGGACTACCGCCTTGAAGGGGGGAGTAATTCTGATCCTTACACTTTTTTCTGTCCGTATCAGTATGTTGGTCAGGAGCGGGACATCTTGCGACCACAGGTATTGCAGTCCTGCCAAGGGTTGCGGCTGCAGTCCGCATTTAGGACAGCTCTACTCAAAGCAGCTGACCAAGACCAAAGCTACTTGGATATGTTCAAGTCGGTACTCAAGGGCGAGAAGAATGTTGATACAAGTCTAAGTATCATAAAGGATTGACTGTGTTATAAAAACAGGTGGTACATCCCCAAGGACGAGGCCTTAAAACGAATGATCATGGAGGCTGAACATGATTCACGCATGGCTGGACACTTCGGAACATATAAGACAATTGGTAGGGTTAGGGCGAACTTCCACTGGCCAAAGATGGATGAACAGATTACGGAATAGGTTCATTCATGCGACATATGTCAACATAATAAGGTCATCCGGCACAAGAAGTATGGGCTGTTGAAGCCTATCAATGTTCCTATCAGGCCGTGGACCTCCATATCTATAGACTTCATTGTGGGGTTACCCAAATCAGAAGGGTATACGAAAATATGGGTCATTGTGGACAGGTTCTCAAAGATGGCACATTTCATCCCCCTCAAAATACAAGAACACATCAAGGAACTGGCTCTAATCTTTCTGAAGGAAATCTGATGCCTTCATGGGCTCCCAGAAACAATTATCTCTGACCGAGATGCCTCGTTTACATCCAAGTTCGGGATGAGTCTAATGCAACTATTGCAAGTCAAGTTAAATGTTTCTACCGCGTGTCATCCTGAAATCGAGGGGCAAACTGAACAGGTTAACCAGACACTGGAACATTACTTGCACAGTTACTGTTCATATCAGCAGGATGATTCATCAGCAAAAACAATACCTTGCATCCTGTGCGCCCCGTGCGTCTGACGCCCGGGACATCGGAATGCTAATCGCGAATCAGGACGTAACGGTGGATCGACGTCGTATCCTGACTTTGCGTCACCTAGCGCCATCCATCCTGACGCCATCCGGACATGGACCCCTATGTCCTGTGCGTCCTGACTGCGTCTGGTGCACCTCTATTACCTCCTGACTCCCCGCGATCTATGACTCTTCCGTTCCTACTGCATCGGGTCCTCCACTATTGAGTTCTGACTGCGACCGATCTATGACTCTCCTGCCCTGATGCCGGCTCCTTCTCAGCGACCGTCAGGGCTTCACTCATGTTCAGATCTCGCGTCGTAATGTTTTCACACCCTGTCGACCTCGTCCAGATCGCACGATCCGCATCTCTCCCTTCCTGAGGCCTGCTCACTTCTTCCTGATCTTACGCCGTATATATGCCGCGTCCTGATCCGATGGTGACGCTATCTGACACGGCGTTTTGATCCGGACGCATCGTGTACTTAGTCTAAGGCCATCCGGATCCTACCCCTAGGGACTTCTCTTCTTTCAAACGCTGTCACGATGTGTTTTACTATCCTGATCGCCAAGATGCACCTGTTAAGTGTTGCTTCTATTAATTCTATTCTGAATTCCTTGAGTTGGCTAGACGCCCTTGGCTTAGTACGACTATGCTCCTTGCACACTTTCCTATATGTGAGAACGGATCCCAAAACCACTACACTACACATGCTCAGCATTCTAACTACCTGCATCTATGCTCGCACTTTCCCCCTGCTCCATATCCCACGGATCAGTCGTCTCCTCCGCCGGCTCTAGATCATCAAGGCTGAGCACCAGCTGTCGCAATGTAGTCGGAGTCACAGTATTATCCAAGGTTAGCCTGCCAGCCACCTCCTGTGTGCCGTTCGGAGTCCGTAGGTCCAAATTGAGGAAGTTGAGTAGCCGGGTGGCCGACACCTGGGTGAAATCGAAAGACGTGACAGTTTCCTGGGAATCGTTTCGGTTATCCAGGGCTCCTGCAAGGGCTCCAATCTGCAGGTTGCTGGGAGTTTGACTCTCAATCTGTGAAGTTGGACGTGTCTGAATGCGTGGAGTTGGGCGTGTCGGAATCCGAGGAGTTGCCCGTGGGGGGGCCGTCTAGAAATCTGACCCTGCACTTCTGCCGCCACTGCTTCCCAATCGTCAGTAAACCCTTCACGGTGATCTTCCTGTATCCCATGCTCCTTCTCCATTTTCGCTTTGATGGTCTCGCGAAGGTTCTTGAGGATCATTGTCTGTACCCAGTCTGGGCACGTGGCCCACGTCTGGCGCTGGCGGGCAAAGAGGTCTTCCGCGGTCATCATGAGGTTAGCATCCTGGCCGGAACTAGAGAACACCAGGTTCAGGGTCAGGCTCACCTGCTACTGCGTCCAGCTGGAAGATGCATGTTTCAAGATAGATTCCGGTTTGCCATGCTCGCAGAGTAGGGCAGAGTATGGCACAGGTTAAACATACCATGGTGCCATTGATGCGACCAAGAAAATCAGGTTCGGCAATCCCAGGCATTTTCCTGCCCTAGAAGGACTTTCCCCATATTGCGTCGGGGATCTGGGGCGTCAGGAAGAGATTCGTTACTTGCTGAGTCAAGTCCATACGCATTAGCTGTGGCCGGGCTATCACAAAGCGCACACTTACCTCATACCCTCTCGTGGAACACATGAATCTATCCCTCTCGAGGAGGTAGTTCACCCTACGCGCAATCGCCGTCGTGTCTCGGGGGAGATCGTAATATCTTCCATTGTGTTCCTTTAGGTGGAACAGAAACTGGGATCTTACTGCAGAGTGTCTGGAACGTATCTGTCACATTTAGTAAGCACCCACAACAAGTGCGTCAAGTTTGAGTATCAGCGTCCAATTACTATTTTTATGCTTGCCACCGATGGTTCAATATTTCCTGCGTCGGATATGTCCTCGAGAGCCTTCAGCCAAACACGCTGGACCTCGGACATCAATACAGCGGGTGCTGGCAGAGGATTCACAAACAGGGTGTACCATTGAATAATAGTCTTGGCCCGCACTATTACAGCAGCCTCGGCCAGGTTGGCCGTATTTGGCCCTGAGTTAGTATCCGGCCGTGAGTTAGTATCCGGCCAGATGTGATGCTCGTGTTGTGGATTATTGGGATGGCTGGAACCACTCGAGCTCCGGACTGTGGACGTTGTGGGACCATGGGTGGCCAGCGGTGACGAATATGGTGGTACACTGGACGATGTGAATGCCGGTGAAGTATACGCACCACCCTCAATTATACGTGGTCGCGCAGCTTGGGTGCGGCCAACTTGCGCCGCTCCTTGAGCTCTGGAGGTGGTCGAAACACGCACAGTTGAAACCCGGGTATTTGCTTGTCGTCTGTCTGCAGTTCATGATCAGTGACGAGACCCTGATCCAGTGTCGTCATCCAGGAGATCATTGTCTTCTGGGTCTGGTTGTGTGTCCGCTTCAGTTTCATCAGATCTGCGGGAGTTCTCGTTCTCATCACTCCTCTCATCGCTCAGACGAACTGTCGCTATTTGTTGTTGTCCATCTGGTTCCCCCTCAGGTTCACTATACGCCGTGGTCTGTAAGGTACTCCTTCTGGCGCGCTTCACGGGTAGTGATGTGGGGCGTCTTGTGGTTTGTGGTGGGGAAGAACTCCGACCGGACGACTGTGTACCGTGGGAGCTGCTTGATTCGGCAGGCAGTGTTCTTGTACTATGGGAGCTGCCAGATTCGGTCCGCTGTGTTCCTGATCCAGATCCCCTCTGCGCGGGTATGGCGTCACGTCTACGCCGCTCCAGATTGCCTACTCGTGAAGTTTGCTGACTGAGTGATTTGCCTTGAGGTTGTCTAGACATCGTAGAATACCGGAGACTGATGAAGGTTTTTCAGAGAGAATAGGGATTAGAATGCGTGAGTGTAATGTATCCCACGCGATATGGATATTTGTAGTTTGTAGTTGTTGTGCAATGTAACGCGTCAGGTCTTATACGCTATGTCTTTTGGGAGGGGCGGGGGTGTGAGATTCACGTACTATCCCTCGGTATTGAAAGAATCTATTCAACTGCAACACGGTGTTTTCCGCTTGTTCAACATTATGTTCGTACTCTGGACAAGCTCAGGTATGATGTTCGTCTACGCTCTGGTATGAAAAGGTTCGAGGTGTGAGTAAAGTAGGAGGGGTCGCTAATATCAGTAGTGCCTATGCAAAAACTAGCCACAACGAGTATCCGTTAGCGACACGAGGTCTACCAAGACACACGCCACGACGAATGCGGATTAGATATCTCAAACCCCATCTCCCGACGTCGAATCAACACCACTAGATCTCTAGAGCTCAGCTTTCACATAGTGCATACCCCAGTCCTTTTGGCTAATGCCAGTTTAGTTATGGACAGAGAATGCGAGTCCTGCCCAAAGCGGAAAAGGTTATCAGACATCAGCATATAGGGACGTAAGGATGAGAGAAGCTGAAGCAAGGGGCGCGCAATAGTATCATAACTATACTAGCTAGGAACCATAAGGAGAAAATAAATTACATGACACCGTGTCTCAAAGGAAATCGCTCAGCGCGTGTAAGGCAGTACTAGGGTTAAAAATGAAAAAAGAATTCATCCCGAAACCTAGAAATCTCATTTTCGACCCAGGCGATGTCTTCTAGAAAGGCGTATTTCGAGTACGGATGGGGAGTTTTCTGAGGTGTGCTACAAACTCTGAACCGAAGATCGGGGTGCCGGGGTGTCCCAGATGCTCGTGGCTGGGTCGGGGCCACATTGGCAGTAGATGGCGGGAGACCAGTTGTTGGAGGGGGATGTTCTATCGTCCTCACCGGAGTCGAGAGATGGCGGCCGGCAGCTGAAACAGGGGGAGCTGACACAGAGTGTTCATTGCGATTTATATGTGTGGTAGGTGCTGTGTCCTCTGCTCCATCATACCCTGGAAGCCTCTCTGCTACGATTTCGGGATTCGCCAACAATCTGTTTGCCAAGGGGTTCTCCTGGGCAAATTCGCTGAGTTTACGGAGGTTCTCAGACTCAGAAGGCCCAGACCGGCGAGAGGAGGGGACCCCCGACACCGGCGCTAAAAGTTGAGAGCGCGCTGCCTCCTGCATCTGCGATGGAATATTCCTCCGGCGTCTTGAGGGGCCCGGAACTCCCGATGACTGGTCCTACATCAGCAATTAGCTATCCAATTTTGATCTAAGCCCCTGTTCAGTCTAGATACTTACGCCGCTGTCGTCTCCAACGATAACGCCAGCACCAGGAGGCGCCCGAGGCGCCCCCTCTGCCTCGGCCTGTAGCCATTCGTCCTTGTCAAACCACTCCTCCTCCTCCTCCATTGCCTGTGCCGCATCTTCTGCCCCGGCCTACTCTTCCCAGATGGCGCGGTCGAAAAACGTGTACCTCCCATTGGGAGGCTCGGGGGTCTCGTCCAGGTCCTCGCCGTCTTCGGGTCGTGACTCGATAACCATGAGGTCCAGCGGATCCTGGCCACTGTTGGTCAGAAACCAGACACGAATATCGTCATCTCGGATCATGAATATAAGTTTGCGTAGGGGGAGAGGATCTTCTGGGTCCTGACGTAGTCTGGCAGCACCCTCGCCTGTCGCACCGATGAGATACGGGAGACATCGGATTTCGTCTTCCACGTCTTGCTCTCTGACGACCAGTACCAGTTGCGTGATGCTTGGTGTCGCGAGGACCCTCCAGGTGATTCCGCGGTCCAAATCTCTGTCACACCAGGGGTGGCCGCGGGAGGGATGCGGGGCCGCCAGTACTTCAGATCGACGAACAATATCGATTCTGACAGCTCGCGGTGAAAATGGCCACTCCCAATCTGCAAGAGCCACCAGCAGTAGATGTCAGGGCGGGCCGCACAGAATCAAGATGGCTAGCACTTACTCGGGGTTCTGTAATGTCGCCGCGACCATCACGACCAGCCATTTGACACTCCTTGGTCGTTTGCAGTTTCTTTCCAGAATCCCTGACAAGGATCTTCGGATCCCGGTTCAGTTCCAAAATGTCGTCGGCGTGATGCTGGCGTTTGATGAGCTCAATTTGCCCCTTGACTGGTGATAGACCACGGGTGTACAATAACATTGAATACACTTGCGTTTCGGTTAGGCGACCGGGGTCCAGGTGGCGAGCAATCATGTAGGCCTTTATTTGCTCGCGCCATGTCACATAGATAGAAGATTGGCCACGCGGATGCTTGAATCCACTCCACGATTTGGCGTACGCAATGTCGCCATACACAGTCCTGTTTCTTAGATTGTCAGTATACCAGATTCAGATAATTGTGGGATAGTTTGGCTTTATACACCGAATCTCCCGCGGCAGGTTGGAAGTGAGCAGGTTCCTCATGCTCGGGTCCTCTGTTGATTATAAAAAGGTAGTGAGTTTGATATCCGAAGATTCCATATAAAGAGAATTCGGGCATTGCTTACGCTCGCTGTTCCGCTGGACGACGGATGGGCGAATGTGTAAGTGTTCTTCTTTGTATGCCGCCCCGAACTTCAGGCAGGGGAGGTTGCGCGGAGGGGAGTCTAAGTGGCAGAGAGCTATTAGCATTGGTTACACATACAGGGAGACGTAGTTGGCTTACTTTCTCTTCCGCAAGTGACGTCTCGCTATGCCTGGAGGGGCCATTCATTCGTCGGCGATTTTGGAATCTAATATGAAGGGTGAACAAAATAAAATCGCGGGGGTCTCTTGATACCCACTTGGATGCCGGTTGACCTTCGTATGTCTCAAGACGCCAGATGTTCGGACCGTGGAGAAGAGGAACACAGGTGGGGGTCATCTGAGGCGGAAGGTAAGAATGATGGAGGGGTTGGAGGGATCGGAGGGGTCCTTATATAGATTTTGCCGACGCGGTACATTTCGACGACCGTGAGTTCTACGGGCTGTACAACAAGAGAATGCGACTTAGGGTGTACCCCGCTGTCGTGATGTAGGGCGCGACGTCATGACGTGGGGCGTGACGTGGCAGTATCTTGCGATGGATATCGCACGCAATTTGCCAACTGGCGGTGGATAGTGTTCGTTACGGGGCGGGGCGGGGCGGGTTTTCACTCGCCAGGCACCGCCCTTACACGGGGCCAGGGGGGGTATTTCTGGGGTAATCCCCGCCCCCCCGCCGCACGGGGCCCACCCGCACTCATTCCCTGGACGGGGCCCCATTTGTTACCACCCATTTTCAGCCTGGACCCGTCCGGGGAATGGGTGGAGCGGGGGCCTGAGGGGGGACAGGGGCAGGGAATGCTGAAAAAGACACCCCGCCCCAGGCCGTTGAGCGGGGCAGGGCGGGGAAAAAAGCCGGGGGCCCGGGTTTTCCGGGGCCCCGTTCGCCCCGTAACGAACTCTAGCGGTGGATAACGATGTAGTACTTAGATAAAACAAAGACTATTGAAAGATCGTGAAAAGTCATGATTGTCACAGGTGATACGTGCACCCCCCAAAATATCGTTTTAAGCCTCACCTTTAAGCATGCGCCAAGAGACATCGTGTACTGTAATGTCTCTTGGCGTCAGCCTCAGCCTACTATCATACTAGTATCCTCAGCATGACCTAACCCCGAATGCTTAGCCTTATGACCCAATCTGCAGTCTATAAGAAATCTATTCTAATACTCTAAGAACTTGAACCTAAATCACTAATATATCTTGGCATACTCAGGCATTCAACACGCTGTCAGATCGATCAAACTCCACCGACAATCTCAATCCCTCTCTCTTCCTCATGACCCTTTTGCTCGTCGGGTTCTGCCTGAACATTACCGTCCGCCTTACCTTTCAACCACGCAAGGGCATAGGAAGCCTGGCTGGCTTTCTTGGACAAATACTCCGAATCTTCCTCATGGGATGGTGCTCCACGCTTCCGTACATTATGGTACTCAGTATCACCCCTGCGTATACTAAGTCTCGACACCTTCTGGATATTTATTTTGGATTGTGTTTGTGTTTTACTGCGACCTGCAACAGGGTATGGTGATGCTCCGATGCTTGCTTGGTATCCCTCTTCGGCGTCAGAAACATCAGATGATGAACTACTCAATCTAGGAAGAAACAAGGGAGAGTCATCTCGCTGTTTCTGTTCACCTCCCGCATTGGACGGTCCAGGGTCAGTTCTCGCGTCTGATCGGGCTGCCTGGATGCAATTACCTGACGCCGCGGTACGAGCCCAATTGGCGATGGCATTTTCGCGAAGGTAATTGTGCCCCCTCAAGGGCGGAGTGGGCAACCTGCCCCGAGTCTCTGCACGATGACAAGTGACCAACAGATCCGATGGATCGTCGAGAACCGGATTCGACAGCAGCCAGCCCCTTATGTCCTCGTCATTCTCGATGCTGACGTAATCTATATAAGCTAATTGGGCGCCGGGAGGCAGACGCAGCTGTTGCCAGCCTTCACCAGTGGCGCCAAGTATGTAGCGAATCATATTGTGTGGCACCGTTCTCAAAATAATAGCAGACAGACCCCGTATGTCATAGGAATTTAACTCGGCAAAACGTACCCCATTGATATGAGGATTACGCCAATGCAGAAGGCGATAATTTCGTCGTGGTGCGCTGCTATTGGCGGGTTGGCTGACCCAGACGATACGTACTGCATGTGGACGTCCAAGCAGAGCACTCCAATCTATATCTCCTAAGTCCCTAAGTTCAAAAACAACAAATCCGGATCGTTGCCAAAAAAACTGACTAATTTGGGACAGACCTGACACTATGCGACGCACCCTCAGCGCCACATCAAAGGATTCAATCAACGGATCCTCCACGTTCGGTGCCACGGCTTCCAGGATATCCGCCAGAGGACCATGTCGCATCCCCATTGGCCTCCCAAGAATACTCGTTGGGGGATCCGCTTGGGTTTGCACAGCCCTATCTTCTGGGCCGGGCAGATTGATCGGACCTGGGGGATTCGCTGGAGCATGTTTGATACCCAGTGGCGTTCCCAGAATGCCCATTGAGGGACCCGATTGGATCTGCCCAGGAATATTCGCTGGTTGGTGCGCATTTGTCTGGCCGTAGAGATTGCCCAAACGGAGACCAATCCTACGTTGGGGATTAGCCAGGCCTGGGGGTGGAGGATCGTGCTGAGCTTCAGGATCAGCCGGGCCTGGGGGTGAGGCAATGTTCGGAGCTTGGGGATTGGCCGGGGGAGCAGGTACGGCTTGGGCACCCGGCGGGGGAGCAGGTACGTTTTGGGCTAGCCCAGGAGCATTAGCCAGCGGAGCCTTTTGGCCAACTGGGCCAGTGTGTGGTACTACAGATGTTGCAATACTCCACTGGCACTGAGGTGGTGCGTTGAGCGGTAGTAACATCGGCCTCACAATAACTTGGGCAGGGGGGACGCCTGGGCCGCGTGGAGGTACTTGGTTATTGGTCCTAATGGTATTTGCCAGCTTCTTTCCACATTCCTTAACCAATTGAAGAACTGCCTCATCAATCTCCTGCATACTAGCCATGTTATTGGCTGCTGACGCAGTGGCGAGTTCATCACACGCAGGTTTCAATCTCTTGATGCCTTCGACGATTTGCTGGAATTCGGCATCTGGGAAGTGCCAATTATCTGAAATATAGCCCCGGGCTAACATCTGATCTTTCACAGCATCCCGCCAATACAGGTATTCAGGAGGGGGCTTGTTTATGGGGTGATGGGGGACCCCCATAGCCAACTTATGAGGGCTGATTGATTCACAATTGGGCCGTCGATGAGAATACTCTCCAACGAGAGTAAAAGGCGGAAGATGATAGGTCTGACCCGCCAGCGGCTCCTGCGCAGCTCCTGCGGGCAAGAGGGCGTACACTACAATGATGCTATTCTGCGCCATATCGCTGGATTTCTTATGTATATAGATCGCAGTATTTAGGGATACTCGTGATGTGATGATGGTGGCTGTTCACTCAGAGGAGGTTCTGCGTGTGAGATGAATCTTGGTATGAAGTCCCTCTACTCTCGCGATCGAATCTCTTTATATATAAAACTCCCAGATCCTCTACGTAGTTAGAAAAGAAAACCCAAATCTGACGCTCTATTACAGGAGACTACTCTAGTTTGATTCAACTTGAATGAATGAAACCTGATAAACCCATTGGGACAGGAACATATAATCTTTGCCATCTAAGATATTGAAAGACACGATAGCTGATACCACGTGACACGTATGCTAAACTCTATCCACAACTAGATCATGAATATGGCATCCCTTGGCCCTACATGGGATCCACGCGCGCTGTGGTCAAGACTTGACATATCATAGCCTTACCGTCGAATCTACACTGACTCGGAGCCCCGCGATCGACTGAGCAACGTCCAACCATGCCTCGCAAATGCCCGTTCTGCCGCCGAAAATACAGGACGTCTGGTGCATATGAGAAGCACCTGCGAACTGCGCACACAAGTCTGGACATTGTCCTCGCGTCCAGTGTACAATATAACAACATCCAAAGAGGCGAATTGCTCAACGCCGACTCGAGTGAGGGCCAGGATTCCCACTATGAATCCGATCCGGGCCCTGCTGGATTGGAACCTGATGCATTTTGTCCAGACATTGCATACGAGTCCGATGCTGAAGTCTTCGATACTACCTCAGCCTGTGCCGGGAAACAGAATCATTTTGAAGGCGCCGGAGAAGTAAGCGGAGACGTTGCCCGATTTGAGGACGAACACAGCAACCTGCGCGCGGACCCATAGGGACCATTCAATAACGCGGAAGGTTTCTAACTGGCATCCTGGTTCATTGACGGAAAAGTATCCAAAACCCGAATCAAGGATTACTTCTCGTGTGGCCTAGGAAATGCCGAATCAGTCGGGTATAGCTCTATGCACACGCTGGAGAACCACCTCCGGTTCCTGGATCCCTACACCCAATATCTGCAATGGTTCGAAGGGCAGGTGGAGGATGGTCAGAGGACTTTGCCATTTTTCTACCGCGACGTCCTAGGTTGTGTCAGATATCTGCTTCGCCAGATCGCATACCGAGATGACTTGGTCTACGCGCCACGGCCTGAATCTGACCCTTCCGGGCAGAGAATATATGCTGAAATGCATACAGCGGATTGGTGCCGGCACCTGCAGGTAGAGCATCTGAGTCCCACCCTTGTTTGGAAGACCTTAGCTGACTGATCATAGGAGACGCTTCCGCCAGGTGCTACCGTTGTTCCAATAATTGGGATGTCAGATCAGACTAACCTCACCAACCTTTCGTGAGACAAGAAAGCGTAGCCTGTCTATATTACGATCGGAAATATTCCGTTGGCTCGGCGCAACGGCCAAGGATCAATGGCTGTTCTTCTTCTTGCCTTATTACTGGTTCCACCCAAACTCTCCCAGTTCTCTGAAGCCGACCGACGCCACAGAAAAATCAACGCTGACACCCTCCAAGATGTATTGGAACTCCTGTTTGCACCCCTTCAGAATGTGGCGCATGTCGGCATCCCCAATGACTGTGCCGACGACAAGGTTCGACTTTGCTTCCCAATTCTCTCTGCGTGGATCGCGGACCATGTGGAAAACGTGGCAACACACGCGTTGAAAACTAATGCCTGTCCTAAATACGAGGTGCGGACCAACGAATTAGGAACCAATGCCAGAAGCTATTGAGCCCGAGATTATGTAAGGTAGCAACGCTACAAACCTAAAAATCAAACCTCAGGCTCGGAGACCGAGGATGGCCACGTTATGAATCTTGGTATCAGCCAAAATATATTCCACGGACTCGACCGGGTTTCGGCGTCTGATCTGTACAAACCAGACATACTCCATACCATTTATCTCTGGCTATTTAAGCATATGATGGACTGGATCGAAGCCTTTCTTTAGAAACACGGGCGACTGCAGGCATTCGATGAGGTTTGGTAGGGATTACCGCCATACGCAGGATTCTTAGTCCCCAAAAAAGCCTACCGCGAGGTTACGCAGTGGCAAGGGAAAGAGATGAGGAATCTGGGCGTTGTATTCTGGGAGTTCTCCCCGTGGCTCTTCGCCAGCCAGGAGGTGCACAAGCAATACCTTTCAAACATGCTCTCAGATGCGTTAGGGCGCTCGTTGACTTCAATATGATGGCACAATACCGAAGCCACACATCCGACACCATAGCCTATATGGAAGAGTATCTGGACCAGTTCCATAGGATGAAGGACATCGTCTGGGAATTCCGTGTGACAAAACACACACAAGCCAAGATTGACAAGCAATGAAAGGAGATTCGACGTCAGAGAGCACTAATGCGTGAGGCTGTGGCCACATCCCAACGGCGCCGGATGCGCGACGAGGATCGTGACGAAGAGGATGAACCGCGTATGGACATGATTCACGGCGAATCACATTTCAACTTCATTAAGATGCATCTACTAAGCTACTTTTGTGACCATATACGCCAGTTTGCCAATATTCCGATGTATTCCACGGAGATCAGAGAGCTAGCTCACAAGACGCAAATCAAGGAAGGATAGCCCCAGTCAAATAAAACTGATGCCGCGCGCCAGATTGTGCATAGCTACGGTCGTCAACATGCAATCCGGATGAGACTATTGAACTTGCAATCACTGAAAAATTGCGGCGCAGATCTCTCCCCCGACGTCCTGAAGCTTTTAGATAGGACAACCAGTACGGTATCGCCGCCAGTCATTTGTAGCAGGATCTTGAAGGGACGCCGGGGCGATGTGTCCAATATCGTTAATTTTAGCTGGATCTCTGGAGTCTCACTCAAGATTATATATCGTGAATTGATACGATATAGCAGGCATAACCTGCCGATAGACCACGGTCTCCTGGAAGACTATGCGATGCTTTGATCACTTCCCATTGAACTACTGACACAACTCGAGGTCCCAGTTCTTACATTGCAAGAAGCCGATATTTATACTAGATCCACCGTGCACGATCCACGGGCACCCTACACTTTAGAAACTAGGGGAGTCAGAATGATTGGGTTTGGGTACAAGCGGGCACAGAAGAAATATATGGTGCACTGAGGGGTCCTCTCCGGGCAAAGCTAGTAGCCCTCTTGAAGATCAGAGACCCCAGATCCGAGGATACTGTGCGTCGAGTCGCCGGTGTTCGGTTGCTGACGCCTGTGAACTCAGGGCGTCTATCGGATCTGCATGGCTTGGTTACAGCGCAGATGAGGGAAGACATGCGAGGGTTTACAATAGTGGATATAGGAACTTTTCGCGGTCTGGCACACCTGATCCAGGAGGAGGACCGGCGATGGCTTGTAAATAGCCGGATTCATTTGAGAATATTTAATGAGGTTTATTAAGGAATCCGGATGAGAGAATCAGGATTCGGCGATGCGTGAGAATCAGAATTCGGCGATGCGTGAGAATCAGAATTCGGCGATGCGTGAGAATCAGAATTCGGCGATGCGTGAGAATCAGAATTTGGCTATGCCTGAGAATCCTACATATTGATACTATATATAGTAGAAGATATATAAGCGACTTTCTTGAAACCTAGATCATTAGTTCGCCAGATCAGTGAGGCGTGAGACGTGAAACCCGGGAGGGACCAAAAAACGTGCTGCGGCTCCAGACCCCAGGCGACGTCGAAGCAAGCACCAAATTAGTTGTGTTTACACGGGCGGGGATGAAGGGTAGGTCAGGACACGGAGAAGAGGTGATGAGGAGCTATCGCCGCATCAGGAGAGAGAAGAGACGAGAGAAAGAGTCTGGGGTAGTCCAGACGTAGGGAGGGCGCCAGGTTGCGTCAGGACGCAAGGAACGTTGCCAGGTAGCATCTGGAAGGGTGGGATGTGGCGGGGCGTTGCAACGCAAGTCAGGACGCACAGGACGCATGGGACGCAGGAGATGTGTCGCTTGCGTCAGGACGCAACGCCGATGGATGAGATGCACGGTCCGTTTTTGCTGATGAAAGTCCTCCTACCCTTCTATCCAGCACAATTTCAAGGCCTTTCTCCGCACCCTATGTTTCCTTTCCCCTTTCTCAAATATCTGACTCTAAATTTATGCTGATAAACGAAAAGCAACAATTACCACAATTCTCATTGCTGATACAATATGCACCTCGAGTGCATTTATACTCCTTGCCAGCTCTGTAATCCTCTTCCTATTTGTGGGTTGTATGGCCCTCGGTGCCTCTTCCCTCAGAAGCCCATATCAGTCCCTTTTGTCCCAAGGACAAAGCTGGTGAGCTGCAGGGGATATTTTGCGTTTTAAACAATTGTTGGGTGATTAGGCGCAGTGGATCCAATCCTAAGTTATCGAATGGCACAAAACTTTTATTGATACAAAAAATGGTGATAGACAAAAGATATCAGCAAACAACAAAGAATAAAGAAATCGCGTGCAAGAACGAATGACCTTGACAAGAGATAACTGTAATACTGTGAGAGAATACGATAAGATGAATAACTAAATTAACAAAGGGCAGAAAAGGCTACCTTATGTCCTTATCAACAGAGAACTTGCTTCCCTGGCATACCTCCTGTGCAAGCCGGAATGCTCTCCCACTTTCGATCTGCAAGTCTTCCTTTTGGTTCGGTTTGCCGTAAAGCTTCTCACGTAAGAGTGCCTTTGCCGAGTGTACCGTTACGCCAGATGCCTCAGATCGAGTTCATGGCCAAGGGTATGGTAGATGTTCATCTATTGAATGTGTTCGCGTGTCATTGTCAGTAGATCGATGTTTGATGGTGTCGCATCAAGTATGTTGGGTAGTGGCATTTGATCACAAGAAGCTAAAAGTGGAAGGCTATCGAAGCAACCAGCTGGTTAACAATATCGTACATGCGTTTCGCCTTCTGGAGAAGCGAAAGTGGGTATATGGTAAACAGCCTAAAATCGTCAATCTCCAACATTGCAGGCACCTGATACGTTAGGCATGCTGGGCATGATCTAAACCTTCACACAGTGGTAACTGTACCGAAATATGTGTGGTTTTATTCTAATTGTAAAATGTAGTGGATGTTTTTCTTTGCAAGGATGCTTTTATTTTATATGGGTACTATTATCTTTTGTACGATCATTTATCAAGACTGGTCAGGGAGAAGTCCTTGACCAGACAGAACTGTTAGAATATTCACGAAGGTTCCATATCTACGACAGTGGTACTACAAGGATGGTTTGGATCAGGATGTTCTTTGTTTGGAAAGTGTTTGGAAGTATGAAAGTTGAAGCGATGTCATGTAAGGACGAATGGTTAGGTACAGCGGAGATGTTTTGTGAGGATTTATGAATCAGACTAGGGGTACTGGAGGTTTGGAACTAGTGTTAGCTAGAGGATGCAACGGACGAGTGTCACACTTTGATGATAACAAAACAGGCACTGGTATCAGGAAAGTTTGGAATGGAGGATTCAGGAAAGGTCTGTAAGTAGTTGAAACGGGCAAAGAGATTGAAGGAGGAAATCTGTTGCAAAGTTGAGGGGGCCGTTTGAAAGGCAAGAGACGGTGATGGAAGAGAGTTTCTTGTATGAGAGTTTTTGTGTATATGTAGGACGCTGCTGGCAGCGCAGAAGAAATAGGAATCCCAAGACTCTCAATACCGATCATAGCCCGAAATCGTTTAGGTTATGAGCCCGGTTCGCACTTCACAATAATCTTTTCGAAAACCTTGACATTTCCCTGCTCGCCTTTCCTTCTTTTTCTCCCTGCCTTTAAGTTATCAGTTTGCCGATGGCTAGCACACGAGGAGCAGCAGCTGCAGCGAGCGCTGCAGCAGCCGGTACTCCCGCAGTTACCAATACCCCAACTCCTCCGGTTTCCCATCCCTATACCTCAGTTAGTCATTCTATTGAGAAGCTGGATGGATCAATGGCTACCGGGAAAAGCAACTATGTTGCTTGGAAGTTTCGTGTGCTCCGTATCCTTAAAGAGAAGGGGCTTGCTGGTGCACTAGAAGATGTCGCCGCAGCAGATTCCACATCTGAAAGTTCTACCACCGCACGGGTTAATGACCAGGCCTTTACCATCATTTCACTCAACATACGTGACTCACAGATCCCTCATATCCAATCTGCTGGCAATGCAAAAGAGGCCTGGGAGTCCCTGGCGAAGGTTCATCAAGGGATCGGCTCAAATGGACGGATGATTCTTATGCAGCGATTATGGGGCCTACATCTCAAAGAGGGGCAAGATATGTCAGCTCATCTTAATTCCTTCAAAGAACTGTCAACTCAGGTCGCCAGTCTTTCACCAGATGGAAAAGGCATACCTGACACTGACCTGGTATCCATGGTGAGCCTCTCGCTGCCTCAATCGTATGAGCCTTTAATAATGGCAGTTCAGTCTCGGGCTGATATCATTACCTTCGACTTCCTCACCGGGAGGTTACTCCAAGAGGCAACCAGACGTAGTGTTCGTTACGGGGCGGGGCGGGGCGGGTTTTCACTCGCCAGGCCCCGCCCTTACACGGGGCCGGGGGGGGTATTTTTCGGGTAATCCCCGCCGCGCCCCCGCCCGGGGCCCACCCGCACTCATTCCCTGGACGGAGCCCTGTTTGTTACCACACATTTTTAACGGGGACCCGTCCGGGGTATGGGTGGGGCGGGGGCCTGAGCGGGCACAGGGGCAGGGAATGCCGAAAAAGACACCCCGCCCCAGGCCGTTGAGCGGGGCGGGGCGGGGAAAAGGGCCGGGGGCCCGCGTTTTCCGGGGCCCCGTCCGCCCCGTAACGAACTCTAACCAGACGACAGGCCGCTCACAATAGCAGTTCGGAGGAAAACCTACAACCGCTGTCTGCTATGGCTGCCGGGGCCAGCTTTCGCCCGGGAGGGTCACCAGGGAGGGGAAATCATCAGCAAAAACGGACCCTGCGTCTGATCCGTCGGCGTTGTGTCCTGACGCAAGCGACGCAACTCCTGCGTCCCATGCGTCCTGTGCATCCTGACTTGCGTTGCAACGCCCCGCCACATTCCACGCTTCCAGATGCTACCTGGCAACGTTCCTTGCGTCCTGACGCAACCTGGCGCCCTCCCTACGTCTGGACTACCCCAGACTCTTTCTCTCATCTCTTCTTTCTCCTGATGCGGCGATAGCTCCT
>Ga0307517_10002097_pt1 | contig 32445 bp, 33 predicted proteins | sample 23_EM_MG_FD_194515 | JGI IMG/M metagenome (GOLD analysis project Ga0307517, IMG submission 194515) | Populus trichocarpa ectomycorrhiza microbial communities from riparian zone in the Pacific Northwest, United States - 23_EM | ecosystem: Host-associated > Plants > Roots > Unclassified | place... | reverse complement strand
ATCCCCCCCCCCCCCCCATCACGAAAAACAAAAAAACGACCAGGCTCGATCGGACTTGTGTTTCTTTGAACTACGTGTATACGCTACGTGTAAATAACCTCGGACGATAACTGTTGATACCAGAATTTAACCATTCACTCCACGAAAGAAGGGGGGAGTTGACGGGAAGATACCAATGGTATCCTCCGGAAGGAACGTGAGGTGGGTGTCAGGGGTTGTATACATTACGTCGCGGTGCCTAAAGTAAGAAGGGTTTTCCAGTGTCTAATCTATGAGGTATCCTGTACAATAATGAGATGATATATGCATAAAAAAGGGGGTCGTGTAATGCGTATGCGCGCGTGCGACCCCCACACATCACGAAAGGTGAGCGTGAGGGTAAGATGTCAAGTTCAGTCCCTCTCCGTCGGGCCGGACACTTCTCTCCTAACCGCAGCTCTCTTGAGCAACCACGCGATATTCTCATACACGACGAACGTCACGCACGTCCCAGGTAGGACACGAACGAGGTTGGTTGCCAGACCACGGTAGAACGCTCTTATGCCTCCTTCGGCATATGTCCGTTTGGTGCAAGTGGGAATGTCGGGATACAAGTGTGCTGTGGCGTTGTTCTGTTTGGGGTTACGGTGATGGTGAAACGTAACGTCAGCGTCGGGTGTTTGGGTACACGGATAAGGATAGCGGGTGGGGTATACGCACTTGGATTCGCGCTCGGATGACTTGGTATGGGTAGGTGACGGCCAATGCGAAGAGTTTACTAACTCCAGAAGCCACTATATACGTGGTGTTGGACTACACAGGAAACGAAGAAATGGGGCAGAGTTAATCGACCACACGGCATGCACGCGCATTGACACGGATGCAGGAACCCACCAATTTGTCGTTTTCGGCAGTCCAAGGCTTCCCAGCCCTCTCAAACGATCTCCGCTTTTGCTTAAATGCCACCGTTTTGATCCGTTCGTATGCCATGAACTGTAGCGCCCCATTGCTGACGCCAACAAGAGCCAAGAGTGTCCCCCTGTAGAGACCTTTCACCCCCTCCGTTCGGTGTATGGCTGATAATCCATCTGCACGGTTGGTGGTTTTGTCAGTATCCACGTTACATATATGTGTGCCTTCGTATGGGAGAGGAGACGTACGCCATAAGTTCCGGTACGCTGTGGGATCATTCGGATGTGTTGTGAACATTCGGACCTTCACCACCCATACGGGGTTTACGAGTATCGCGGTAGCAGCACCTAAAAAACACCGCATTAACAACTTCATGAGAGTCTGGGGGGACCGGGCACGACTGACTAGCTTCTGCGGCATAAAGCAGGGTCTTTCCCGACGTTAACTCTTCTCCCCCGTCGCTCCCTCGTTTCTTCAACATGTTATAACTAATCACCAAGAAAAACAAAAAACAAACACCAGTCAAACTCGAGTTAGGTTCGAAGGGTCGGGGTATCCGAACCAAAAGCAGGAGGAAGGGAAACTCACAACAAAAAGTACAACCCCCAACTACTCGCATTCCCAGCAACGTTCGGTCCAACGCCTCTATACAATCCCTTGACTCCATCCTTGGCGTAAATCTCTCCCAACGACAGCCAAATATGTTTAAACACGTTTCCCTTTCCCGGCGTGGTGGAAGTTTGAAGCCTGGTCTTTAGCAGGTCCAGAGGGTGCATACAACACACCGCGGCGACGCCAGCTCCGATCCCCGCTGCGGCATGGTCCTATGAAAATTCCCGGATTTCAATGCGAGTTAATTTCCTTCGGTCATGCGTGATTTCTCGGAAAGGACACACCAGAGCAGCCGAAGGGAAGAAGCTAGGTTGACTCTCTTTCGACATGGATATACCGGTGTCTAAGAGGTAACATGAGAGAGTAGGATTCGATTACGTCGAGGGCATCATCGGAGCACAAGAAGGTTCAACCGAATCTGCTCCGTCATCCGTCAGTCTGTACCGCGCTTTTCCGATCACGTGAGGGAGAACTTCACCCAGCCCATCTCAACGATGCTGAGCCCAAATGAAAAATCATGATTCGTGTCCATAGTATACATGTGTGTCCATAATTTCTACTACACTACTTACCGGAGGCGAGCGAGAATTTGACTAGTGTGGAGAAGCAAGAGAGAACAGGTTCAAGACAAAACGAAGACCAGCTCCCAAGTTTGGAACCGTCCAGAGGGCACACGGAAAACGGACAACCGTGGAGAAAGTATAGCGAAGAGGCAAAGCTCATCAGATAGTGATGTCCGAAAGTGAAAGACATGCGAGGCAAGTACATCCGTCCGCTCGACGGGGCAAAAGGAGCGGCCAAGTTGTAGGGAAAGTCGTTTAGCGATGTGTCGTCTTTGGCTTCCGAGCTGGTATAACGTCCAAACGCTTAGACGAGGTACTCCTGACTTAGAGCTCGGATGATGGCTGAACGCGGGTGGGTGACATGACGGATTGCTCCAGTTCCGTACTCTTCTTGAGCCTCGGGTTCGGCGATGTCGAAACGATTGGGTAAATCTTGTTTGTCGGTTCTGTCGTGGATGCCCCTGGTAGCAGCTCCCCACATCCTACTCAAGAAGCCGCCCTCCTTGCGGGAATGAATCGTTCCGGTCCGAGTAAGACCTCTAGTATCGTTCTTCAGGAGGGAACCCCAAGAAACACTCCTGGAGGGGATACCAGTACCCGGCGCAAAATTTTCAGGATCGAGAGTCGCGTCCTCAGTGGCGTTGACCAACCGAATGGTCAATGCGGAGAGCGTCGACGAGGGAGTCGAGTTGGCGGGGTTCGCGGGACGGGGACGCTCCACACCTTCAGCATCAGAGGGCGACGAGGCAGTAGTAGAACTTTTGCGCAGTCGTCGATATGCGTGAACCGGAACTGGTTTGAGATGGAAGTTTGTAGGCGGAATGCGCTGTCTTTCAATCCCATGGCCGCGTCCCTCAACAGCAGAGTCCGAGAGCAGAGGCCACTCCGAGTCCGAATCTGCAGCCGAGCTCATATCCGAAGAATCGCTTGTGAAGCTGGGGGTGCTCTGGATAGAAGAGGAAGTGCTTGGGTGCCTTTGTGCAGGAGATGCGCAAGCGGTGGTCGCAGAACTGAGGCAGACAGAAGACAGACGTTTGACAAGACCTTGGACGCTCGATAAGGAGCTAGACTGAGAAGGCTTATCGCGAGGGGGGGTGGGTGGCATCTGAGCCTGGGCCCGAGCAAGACCGGCTTTTGTAACAACACTGACAGCAGCCGCACGTTTCTCCTGAGCCTTGGTCCGCATGAAGGGCGCAAAGTGATAGCAAGCCTCAGCCTCGTCAAACCTAAGATCGTAGTCCAGTACAGCGAGCAGCTCGATTTCCGCCTTGGTGATCTCAAAGACGCCAAAGTAACCGGTGTATTTCGCCCAATGGATGTTCTTCGGACAAGAGTCGTTAAGATACTTGGCAGCGATGATCAACGCCGCCAAGAAAACCCGATAGCATGCAGTCTGAGAATCTACGTGGGGTCAGCCATGACTCAGGAGGACAATATGCGGCGTGGCTAAACATACATCTGACGTCTTCGGGCAACCGTGGGCCGAGACGTTCCAAATAAATGAGAGTGGCAAGAAAAGTCGTAATATGAACGTTCGAGGCGTTAACTTGCATCGAGATGAATGTTTCCAGACTAGGCAAACCAAGGCAATTCAAGGCGTCCAGTTTCGAACGAGCAGGAAAGGACGTCTTGAAAGGAGTCTGAGGGGGTGTCGGGATACCAGCTCTTTCTGAGACCTCCCCGTCAAACCAGACAGCAGACCGAGTCTTCTGAGCCATGTGAGAGACCATCTCAGGAGTGATCTTTTGGCGGAGGAGTTGCAAGAGATCGGGGTCGTGCTGTGACCTGGGGAGGAGAGAAGCGCAAAGAAGGCGACTGGAAGACATGGCAAGTTGTTCGGGAAGGGAAAGTGAGAGTATTAAATATGGTAAACCCGTCGAGGGATTTTTGGATTGTCTATGGGTCGGAGGAGGAGGATGAGGAGGGGGAGGAGATGGGGTTGAACAGACGCTCACCCGCGGCTATATACCTTATCTGGCAACCGGCCGCAAACAGATCCAAACAAGTGATCGAGGCAGCCATGGCATAATGTTGAACGAGGCTTTCGACCGGCCATGCTGTCTCAGGCATCAGAATGGATACTCACCCTCGGATTCGTGTTTGGGGGATGTTGTAGGTAAGACAAAGTCACCTCGGCGTTTTGGTCAAGAACCTGATCACTCGATGTTCAGTAATGCCCTAACACTGCAAGAACTGACCTCGAAATACCCAGACGGCGGTCATCTCCTCACTTTCTTCCAGTTTCTCATCGTGGCTATTCACGGGCTACCCAAGCACATCACCATAACCAGATGGCGAGGCATTCCAATACCCAAGCTCAAACCACGACAGGTTTCGCTCTCGGCCTACATCGTCCAAGTGGTTCTGTTTTGCTTGCTCTCTATCCTCAACAACAAGGCTTTCTCCTACCTTGTCCCTATGCCTGTGCATATAATATTCAGGAGTGGCGGCCTTGTCATTTCGATGCTCATGGGACGCATTTTTATGAACAGAAGGTTGGAAGCACTTTGAGCGTTTGAAACCCGGATGCTCACAAATCTTTCAGATACACGACCCTGCAAGTGACATCCGTGATCCTTGTGACACTGGGCGTTATATCCACAACTCTTTCCGCCACAAAGAAACATAAGCCTGGCGTAAACACCAGCTCCGCACTTGGTGTCGGGGATATCTACCAGTACTTAACTGGAATCGCCCTCCTCAGCGTCGCACTGGTTTTGAGCGGCTTACTGGGTGTCGTTCAGGATCGAACGTACTCCAAATTCCGTGGCACCGGTAATACACCATGGAAAGAATCCATGTTTTACCTCCACTTCCTTTCGATGCCCATGTTCATCTCATTAAAGGGTGACATCGCGGAACAACTCTACACCCTCCAACAAACCTCAGAATTCTCTACCTCATCTTTACCGTTCCCTTCCCCCATCCCGATTGCATTCGTTATTCTCGGTTTAAACGTTTTCACCCAATTGGTCTGCGTAGCAGGCGTCAATCGCCTCACTTCACGAGTATCCTCGTTGACTGTTACCCTGACTCTTGTTATCAGGAAGGCGGTATCGCTCATTATCAGCCTAATGTTGTATGGAGACAGGGAAATGGATCGGCAGCAGAGATTCCTTTTGTTTGGTGGTGCGGGGTTGGTGTTTATCGGCACGGTTCTTTACTCTGCATCGAAGCAGAAAAAGGTAGATAAAGTCGACTAGTTTCGAACATTGTGGTCAGACCCCTGTATTTATACGCACTGGAACGAACAGTTGATAGGGTTGCCAGTCAGATCATCTGCACGTCGTTAACCTCGAACATCCTGCGCTCCCCCGCATGGCGATGCCTGTGGTTAAATGCGATTAACAACTCGGACACGAGGACTAAAACGATCGCTACTCACAGCATAAATACTCAAAGGAGTTGTTCATCTGTTATTACACAGTTCCCGACTGATTTTGACCCAGGTTGAAGTTCTCCCGAGAATGTGGCAGAGCAATGGGAAAATGCGGAGAAATCCCGCTGCTACTGGTCCAATATCCTCCTCCCCTATCCAAATTGGTGCGTTCGATACCGACAACTGCTGGAGTCGACACCTGGGAAGCGCACATAAGTCACGAAGGTGTGGGTTCTCTGGTATGGGCTCGAAGTCGTTGCAAAGATTGGTCGTGTTGAAATGGATTTCTAGGTACACCAAATCCTTGCAGCGAGTGGAAAGGAGGACAAGAGAGGAGACAGTGGTTTGGCATGAATTATGAGAGCATGGAGGGCCGAATAGGGCATTCCTCAAGCGAGGTAGCGCAGTTGTGATCTCCGCGACGTTATCGTCCATCAAATTAAAAGCACATCCACCAGAGCCGGAACAAGATGATTTCAGCCCAAGGTTTACCAACCCATGGAATAGCATGATAGGGGATATGAAAGCAGCATCGACTCGAACTTGCACGCGGAAACAATCTAGGGTTTTGAGCTTTTGGCCGGGTCCACGGTGCGACGGTGTGTGGGTGTCCTGCTTTGAGGAAGTGTGACGTGTGGCCGCGCCAAAAAGAGGAAGCCATTCGAGCGACGCTTCTCCCAACAGCTGGAGGATTCTGAGTCGCGGGAAAGCATCGGATAGAGACATAAGGGAGACGCTAGGAGGCCCATCCTTCGTGCACCATTTGACAAGGTTTGGAAGCAGCATGATATGTCGAACTGCCGCGTCCGATAGTGGGACTGATACGGAAAGCTCGGTAAGAGGGGGTCCGCATCGAAGGACCGCGTCGGAAATGACAGATCTGACACTCGGGATCTGGCTCGACCCAGGGGAGATCTGGAGGTATTGAAGGGAGGAAACTTGCAGTTCCGTAATCGTTGACGTGAAGCTCGAGACTGCCTCATCCGGGATTTCGGCGCCGGCGAATGAGAAGCATCTAAGTGAAAATTCTGTCAAGTTGGGGGAGAGGAAAAGGCGGCAGAAAGGTAGGATGTGGAATTTGGGCGTCAAAGCCAAGTGCTGCAGCCCAGGACACAAAATCCCGTTCGGTAAATTGTCCGATATCATGCGGAGAACCTCTCCCGGAATCTTCGAGTTCTGCTTCAAGTAGAGTCGCCGCATCCAGGATGCATTTCGTCGGAACCTATCCCACTCCGCCCTCGTGGGCTGAATATACCCATTAGAGACGACCCCGGTAACAATCCCCATTACATACCTGCGGTGGAAACTGAGGGGAGGATAGGATGCCCGGTGGCAAAGTACTTTTGATGAGTGTCTCTAGCGACGACTGTTCTGACCACAGAGTGCTGAGCGCTTGTTCCTCCAAAGCCCGACACGTGCACGCGAGAGACACGAGACTTTGTCGACCATCGAGAAGGAGGAGGTCGGCGACGAGTTGGGTCAACTCGTTGATCTCGATTATTGGATGAGGCATAGAGGTGGGTCCAGTACAGATGTGGGCGTCAAAAAACATCAAGATGGGCGCTGTGTGTGGCTTGGACGGATGGGGCTCAAGGTATGCAAGGTATATAGGAGGCCGAGTTTTCTGGTACATATTACTACGGAATGACTTGGACTACGTCCCTACCACCAAAGCGGACTTGAACACAAGACAGGATTCGATGGGAATTGTGGAATTCTACGTAGAATACTTGATAGAATGGCCGACATGATACTCGGTGTTAGCACGCTCTGCGCCTACCCAGGGGGATAATATCTAATCAGGTGTGATCAAAAGCTTGGACGCGAAAGCAGAAAAAGGAACTATGTGAAACTTACGGAACACGAAACGAAGGGTCAAGTGAATATGGTCGTCCTTCACTCCTCGTCCATTAGCCTCGCGCTGAGTTCCCCCAAAGCGACGGCATTCCCAATGAGATCCAGCGAAGGGAAGATCCTACGGAAACCTGTCACCACCGGTCCAACGTCTTCCTGGCTGATTGAAATCGGTGCATCTGCCAATGACAGGAGGAGGGGAAGAGCACGCTTCGGGAATGAGGGCAAATTATCAAGTCGGGGGTCTACCGACGCGAACTCGAGGTCTTTGCGGAGGTTCGTCGTGTTGACGTGGATTTCCAGGCAGGCCAAATTCCGGCAGTGAGTGGAAAAGGAAACGAGGGAGAAGGCGGTGGTCCGGCACGAGTTGGTGGGACATACACGTCCAAACCCGGCATCGTTCAAGCGAGGCAACGCGGCCGCGATCTCTTCGATATCGTCGTCCGTCAAACTGAAAGTACACCCGCCTGTACTGTAACAAGATGATCTCAGTGAAAGTCTTACCAGCCCATTGAATTGCATGATAGGGGATATGAAAGTGGCATTGACTGAAACTCGCGGCGAAGCAGCAAGAGTGATGAGCCTTGGGCAAGGTCCATGATTTGACGGCGTGCGGGTGTCCTGCCGTGGATATATGTGACGTGCGGTTGCCTCGAAAAAAGGAAGCCATTGGAGTGACGCCTCTGTCTCCAGCCCCAATATTTCGAGTTGGGGGAAAGCATCAGATAGAGACGGGTCGGGCACCCGAGGCGGTCCGGTCATCGGGTACCATTTGGTAAGGTTGGGAAGTCGCATGATGTGTTCAATTGCCGCATCTGACAAGGGGGTTGGTACGAATAGACTGTCGAGAGAGGGACCACATCGAAGGATGGCGGAGGATACGGCGGATTCCAGACTCTGGCTCGCGTGTGGAGGGGTGTACCAGTCGAGAGAGAGAAATTGAAGAGAGGAAGCATCTAGTTCCAGGATCGCTGACGTTATGACCGGAAGAGCCTCATCCAGATCCCCGGCCCCAAATAACGGGCCCGGAAAGCATGAGAGTGAGAGCCCTGTTAAGTTGGGAGAGAGAAAAAGGCGGTAGAAAGGTAGGGTGTGGGATTGGGCCTCTCAATACAAGTAGCGCAATCCAGGGAACAGAACTCCGTTTGGTAAATCGCTCGATATCATAGACAGAACCTCTTCTGGAGCGTTTGAGTCCGCGTGCATGTGGAGTTGCCGCATCCAGGACGCATTTCGTCGGAACCTATCCCACTCCGCCCTCGTGGGCTGAACACACTCATCAGAAACGACTCAGGTAACAATCGCCGCTACACACCTGTGGTAGAAATTGAGGGGAGGATAGGATGCCCGGTGGCAAAGTACTTTGGATGAGTATCACTAGCGACGGTTGCTCTGACCACAGAGTGTTGAGCGCCTGTTCCTCCAAAGCCCGGCATGTGCACGCGAGCGATACGAGACTTTGTTGGCCATCGAGAAGGAGGAGGTGGTCGACGATGAGTTGGGTCAACTCGCTGATCTCGATTATCGGGTGAGGCATGGAGGTGGATCCAGTACAGATGTGGGCGCCAAAAAACATCGAAATGGGCGCTGTGTGTGGCCCGGAAGGATGGGGCTCGAGGTATGCGAAATATATACGGGACCCCGTTTTCTGGTACGTATTACTACGGAATGACTTGGACTACGTCCCTACCACCAAAGCAGACTTGGGCACGAGACAAGATTGTCTGAGATTCGTTAACTTTCTATGTAGAACAACCACTTGGTAGAATGGCTAGAGATAATACAGACTCGCTGTCAGCCTTGCATGCTCTGCACCTGCCCGGCGGGGTGATATACAGTTGAATATGGTTAGTGACTTGGACGAGGGGTCTAAGAGGCACTCACAGAGCGTAAAACGAGGAATTGAAGAAATTTGGTCGCCCTTCAAGTTTCAGTCCTCATACACCAGCCTCGCATTGAGTTCCTCCAAGGCGGGGCTATTCCTATTCCCCCTAATTTCTTCCAGCGAGGGGAAGATCCTGCGGAAACCTGTCACCACCGGTCTGATGTCTTCCTTGCTGATTGAGATCGGTACATCTGACAATAACAGGACAAAGGGAGCACGCCCCGGGAGTGAGGGTAACTTGTCAAGTCGGGGGTCTGCCGACACGAACTCGAGGTCGTCGCAGAGGTTTGTTGTGCTGAAATGGATTTCCAGGCGAGCAAGGTTCTGGCAGTGGGTGGAAAAGGAAACGAGGGAGGAGACGGTGGTCCGGCATGAGTTGGCGGGGCATATGCGTCCGAAACTGGCATCGTTCAAGCGAGGCAATGCAGTCGCGATCTCTTCGATATCGCCGTCCGTCAAACTGAAGGTACACTCGTCGCCCATGCTGGAACAAGATGATCTCAGCGCGAGCTTTACCAGCATACGAAATTGCATGATAGGAGATATGAAGGTGGTATCGACTGGAACTTCCGGCCAGGCAGTAAGGGTGGTGAGTCTTGAGATAGGTCCACGATTTGATGGCATATTGCTGCTCTCCCCTGAGGGGATACGGCGTGCGGTCGCCGCAAAAAAGGGAAGCCATTGGAGTGATACTTCTGATTCTAGCCACAGGGTTTTGAGTTTGGGGAAAGCATCGCATGGAGACAAGTCGGGCGCTTTCGGCGGCCCATCCATCGGGCGCCATGCGGTGAGGTTGGGAAGTTGCATGATATGTCGAACTGCCGCGTCTGACAAGATCATCCGTACCGCCAGCGATTCGAGAGAGGGGCCACATCGAAGGACGGCGGAGGAAGCGGCGGATTTCAGACTCCGGTTCGCTTGTATAGGAGGAGGGCAGTTAAGACGGAATGATCGAAGAGGGAAAGTGTCCAGTTCCAGGATCACTGATGCGATGCTCGAAATGACCTCATCCCGTTCCCCGGCCGCGGAGAGTGGGAAATATGAAAGTGAGAGGTATGTTAAGCGGGGAGAGAGAAAAAGGCGATAGAAAGGTAGGATGTGGGGTTGGAACGCCCAAATCAAGTCCCGCAGCCCAGGGAAAAGGAGTCCGTTTGGTAAATTGCTTGATATCATATGGAGAACCTCTTCAAGTTCCGGGAACCTCGAGTCGAAGTTCAAGTGGTGCATCCAGGACGCATACCGTCGGAACCTATCCCACTCCGCCCTCGTGGGCTGAACACATTCATCAGAAACGACTCAGGTAACAATCACCATTACATACCTGCGGTGGAAATCGAGGGGAGGATAAGATGCCCGGTGGCAAAGTACTTTGGATGAGTGTCTCTGGCGATGATTGCTCTGACCACAGGGTGCTGAGCGCCTGTTCCTCCAAGGCCCGACACGTGCACGCGAGAGATACGAGACCTTGTCGACTATCGAGGAGGAGGTGGTCGGCGACGAGTTGGGTCAGCTCGATGATTTCGATTATCGGGTGAGGCATCGAGGTGGGTCCAGCACAAGAGTGGGCGCCAAAAATCCCCGATAGACGCATAAGTGTGGCTCCGAGGAATGCAACATATGCGCAACATAGATAAGGCTAAGGCCGACAGGCGGCAGAGCTTGGGACTCCAACAGTCGCGTGATCATAACGAGGTCTGTCGTAGTCACATTGAACGGACATGCGAGCGTAATTACACTCGAGACCGGATGAACTCGAGACCGGAGATGGCTGGGTAAATTATATATAATGCAGAGAAACCGCTGACGAAGTCGTAAATGGGAGCAGGGCAGTCGAATAGTGATAGAAGCCTGACTCGGTAAGAGTTATGGTGGACATGGCGGTCGTCTGCCGAACCGCTGCGGATGTGGTAGAAGAGTGAACAACTCTAAAGAGTATCTTTATTCGTGTTTAGTGCATTGCGAAAGGAGGATGACAAAGCACGAGGGTACGTGCCGGGCCAAACAAGTTAAGTACAACGGACTCGTACCGAAAAATTAAGGTTTGAGGAATAAAAGCTCCTAAGACCCTGTACGTAAACGTTCCGGGAAAAGGATTGTGTAATCACAACGAGTGGGGTCTGCTAGTGTGTATGTCTACAGAGCCAGTCGGACTATGTCGCGACTACCGCCAAGTGGATGCCGTACATTACAATCGGACCATCGAATTTCTACATAGGACAAGTACTTGGTAGAATGGCTAGGGGAAAGTCCAGACTCGCTGTTAGCTTCCATGCTCTGCACCTGCCCAGGGGGATATCTGGTCGAATGTGGTCGATGGCTCGGGCTGAGCTTGAAATGAACTTTAAATGATACTTACACAAGGTGGAACGAAGAGCCGAATGAACTTGGCCTGCCTTCATTCCCCATTAATCAACCAGTTGTCGAGTTCCTTCACGACGGCGCCCCCCTCGAATCCTTTCAGCCGAGGGAAGATCCTGGAGAAACCCCTCACCACCGGTCCAGCGTCTTCCTTGTTGATTGAAATCGGTGCGTCCCGCAGTGACAGAATGAAATAACCACCCTCCGGAAATGAAGGAAAGTTGTCAAGCCGAGGGTTCGCCGAGATAGAGTCGAGGGCGCCGCGAAGGTTTGTCGTATTGAAGTGGATTTGCAGGCGAGCCAGATTCTCGCAGTGGGTGGAAAAGGAGACGAGGGAAGAGACGGTGGTTTGGCACGAATTTGCAGAACATAGATGTCCAAATGCGACATCCCTCAAGTGAGGCAACGCCGTCGCGATCGCTTCGGCATCGTCGTCCGTCAGACTGAAAGTACACCCGGTTGTGTGGGAACAAGATGATCTCAGCGCAAGCCTTGTCAGCCTATGGAATCGCATGATAGGGGATATGAAAGTGGCATCGATTGAAACTGCCGGCCGAGCGGTAAGGGTGGTGAGCTCTTGGCCGAGTTCACGATTTGACGGTGTACAGGTGTCATGTCTTGAGGAGATACGGCGTGCGGTTGCCTCAAACAAGGGAAGCCATTGGAGTGATACTTCTGACTGTAGCCCCAGGAGTTTGAGTCGGGGGAAGTCATCACATAGAGACTTGAGGTCGGATACCCTAGGCGGTCCATTCATCAGATACCATGTGGTGAGGTTGGGAAGTCGCATGATATGTAGGATTGTCGCGTCCGATAGTTGCAATGATACGGACAATGTGGTAAGGGAGGGTCCCCATCGAAGGATAGCAGAGGAAACGGCGGATTCTAGACTCCGACTTGTTCGTACACGAGGGGAGCAGTCAAGACTGAAAGATTGAAGAGGGAGAGCGTTCAATTCCACAATCACCGACGCAATGCCTGAAAGAACCTCATCTGGGCTCCTACCTCCATATGGCGGGGAGTAATAGAGTGAAAAATCTGTCAAGTGGGGAGAGAGAAAAAGGCGATAGAAAGGTAGGGCGTGCGGTTGGAACACCCAAAACAAGACCTGCAGCCCAGGGAACAGGATTCCGTTTGGTGAATTGGTCGATATCAGACGTAGAACCTCTTCCGGTAACCTCGAGTCGAGGTCCAAGCGGCGCATCCAGGACGCATACCGTTGGAACCTATCCCACTCCGCTCTTGTGGGCTGAACACTCCCATCAGAAATGAGCCAGGTAACGACCACCATTACACACCTGCGGTGGCCATTGGGCTGACCAGGGGGTCGACATGCCCGGTGGCAAGGTGCATATGATGAGTATATCCAGCAACGATTGCTCTGACCACAGGGTGCTGAGTGCCTGTTCCTCCAAAGCCCGGCATGTAGACGCGAGAGATACGAGACTTTGCTTGCCGTCGGTGAGGAGGTGGTCGGCGACGAGCTGGGTCAACTCGCTGATCTCGATTATCGGGTGAGGCATGGTGCATGGAGAGTTGGTACAAGACAAGTTGGAAGTGGGCGCCTGGGCGCTCGGCGCTACGGGAAAAACGTCACCGTTCATCGACCCACCGATCGTCACTATGTAACTTGGCACTCCATCCATCGATACGGCCTTGCTCGCACACGAAACATCATCTTCCAGGACGTAAAAGACCCGATTTCGCGTTATACAAACGGAGCGACAGCTCTAGGCCCCAGGCGTCTGTTTCGCCCTGGGGCCGAACCGCACGGCCTCAATTTCCTCGCCCCGATTTTCCCACTGCGGATTTCTTCCGCGTGATACCGTGAGCTCGATTTTCTCCCTCTGCTCCGCGGCATGTGGAAGGATGTGAACCGCAGTTAGCGTCGATACACACCCGAAATAGAACATTGGGTCTGTGGGGCCCGGGGGTGGCATTTCACATCGTGTTTCGCTCCCAGATGTAAGTACATAATGCAACCGTTGAATCCCGGGGCGTTAAGATCTCGACGGCTCTAGATTGCATGGTCGCAAGGCAGGCGGGGGGGGGTTTCACGGAGCGGTTCGTCATCCTCGGTGCACTCGCAGATTTTGAGTGATTTCAGTATTTTTACCCTTCATAACCGGCTGATTCACGCTCGCAAGGAAGGGGTCTCGTGACTCTTCACTCTCGCCTTTGTATTGATCCAGGGCGCCCATTCACGCGTCGGGCCCGAAACTGCGAATGAGATTCGTTAGACTGTAAGGGTGGTTTACCTCCGGAAAGTACCTACAATACGTCTCTACGCTGCTTAACGGCGTTTCTGTCCTCCATCAGCGCGGTACAGCGGTGAAAAGACTCGTGCCGCATACACTAGGGGACCCCATGCGCAACCGCAACCCCACAGGGAATCCGTTCAAGACACCCACGAATCTTAGCGTCCTCTATGGGGTGGGTCAGTCCGGAGTTGCGGTCCTGCCCGCAGTCCGGTCGAAGCTGGGTCCCCGGTTCCCTCTTGACTCGACCCTCCATTCGTACCGCAATGGGGCATTCACGTTCATGGATGGGGGCACGCTCAGATGATCTTCAATGTGCCGATATTCAATGACGTTAGCCTACCCAATGGACGATGTGCGTGTCACCGCCCATATTCTCCGTGACAGATCACTTAGTTGCAGGATCACGCAGATGGGTTTTTGCAACTTACTCGTGGTTAGATTGGGACACAGCCGGACTGTATACACTATATGTATGGCCACCGCTAACGATGGAGCCATCGCAGCGAGGCACGTTTCCAGCAGATATTCGCTGGTCTAACTCTAGTTGGCGATGATCACTCATAAAGGTTAGATCCTTCCGCTTCTTCTCTAGAAGGATTGGTTTTGCTGTTGTTCTGGCGAAATTCAAGTGTCGTGGGACAATGTGTTTGGCGGCGACCGGTGATCCTCTGACCAGCGTCTCGGACCCTGATCATCAACTTGTGGACGGTCAATGAAGATCTTGGCCACTGGTGAACGAAAACATTTGTTCTCTGTCTGCTTGTGTCGTCAGGGTCAAGGGCGAATTGAAACGCCAATCTAGCTAACTTTTCGCGATGCGATCGATGTAGGGGTCGCATACTTCTGGGCAATAGTGGGCACAAGGTAACTTGCAACTTATCGAGCCTCCCATAGAAATGACGGTTTTGACGCATCTGAAGCCACCAACCATAATGCAATTCAAAATAAAGACCTGATGGACGCTGGACGTAAAGTTGACACACCGACCAGTATTCACCCGGGAATCCAGGCGCAATCGGAGAAGCGATTCCCGAGGCGAGGACAGTAGGTCGGGCTCGGCGTGAGGGGAAGTTCATTTGCTGTTCCACTCCATTGAGTGGTGTCCTCGCGTCGCCAAGCTCAAGGCGCCGGCGCGGGTAGAAGAAGCGCCCAGGCTCACAGTCGCGAGTAAGTACTTTGTTCGGGCCCAAACTCCTGCCTACGCTTGGGACTCCCTAGGTTTCCCATATACCCATACCAGAGACTACTCTGGGCCAGTGTTTTCGACGTTCAGTTCAGGTTCGGTCCGGCCTCGCCAATTTTTTCGGCTTTGGCTGGTAGCGGTTAGGTTCAAACCGGACTTCGAAAACATTACTCTGGATCACCAGAACCTAACAGCGATCAAAGTGACAGAATCTAGGACACATGGATGAACAAGAAGAGGCATTGTCAGCCGTCTGTCCCTGTTCCCCCCCGCCATTTCAAACCCTTATTGTAAATTTGCATCCGGGTCTTTGGTTTATTCCTACTCTGAGGGTGGTGGTTAAGCGCCGAACTTGAGTACGTTGGCCGGAGGGCCCGCGACCGGCCGCTCGTCGTCGACGGTTACCATATGGTGTTGTCGACGCGGTACGGTCTCCCACCCGCATTCTCGTTGTCTCCTAGAGCGTTATCGCGCTCGGAGAACAATCTACCATTTGAAACGGTTTGATGGGGACGGACGCTTGTGCCAACTCGCCATGTCTAGAGTTCTCCGGTTAGGCGATGTGACTTCCCAAAGCGTAATGACAATTAATTCCACGGCAGTTGGCAGTCGTGGCCTTGCAATTGAACAGACCTACCCACGGAACCTCGCGGACTCCTGGGTCCGCCGCACCTGAGCTACTCAATGGAAGTAGGGAGCTGGACCGCCATCTCAGTACCTGCCTTCCGGTAGCTCATATCTTCCTAGGCACCCCTTTACTTCACATGCATGGCTGTGCGAGTGCGCTTCGTCTTGGAAGGTGATAGCAACCACCAGCTCCACCGAGGAGGTGTCTGGGTATACTATATAGCATGGGTGCAGGGCAGGGGGAGGCCACCTTGCCACCCCCGGAATAACCAAAGTCATAGCGTCCTCGACCGAAGAAATGGCCGTGATAGGGATCCCGATGGCCCTCGCTTCTGCTCCCACATGCTTTGACGGTACTGGAGGATGCTACCTACCGGAGGCCGGTTGGTGCTGACTTCGAGGTCGGTTTCGCTACACCATAGGGCCCGGTACCACCAGTCAATCGAGAGAGGTTCGTGTCCTGTTGTTCTGATCAGACCTTTTGGACACTGAGCTGTTCAGGGGCGGGAGAGTGTCAAGTGCCTACCGGAGTCGGACGTCTTCGACGAGTAACGGAACCGCATCAGACACAGCGCCACCCGGCTACGATGGAGGATCTTCGACATACAGTAGGAGATAACCCTCGTATTTATCCTGGATATGTGATTGATCAGTTACGTAGACCATCACGCTAGGCCACGGACCGACAAAGTTGATCTCGTTCGAGATCCCAAAAACGCGAAACTTATCCCGGAGGTACGCTCTAACCCCGGGCGTTTCAATATTCAAAGCTCCAGTTCTATCAGAGCATGAGGTCGTCCCCCTGCCACAGAGCTGGCGATCCGTGAAGTGTTCGATCGTGAAGACCGGCCAAATGCCCTGGTCGGGGCTGGAGTTTCCAACGACCAGTCATTTTCGAGGGTAAGATGCTCGCGGAGCCGATGAAGGTGTGGGGCAAGCGTTCTCCAGCGTCCAGGATGTGCGATTCATGTTGGGAGATGAGCTTCAAGAGCGGGGTGGGCCGATGGGTGTCTTTTATGATGCCAAGCAGAAACGTCATTGGCGCAGGTCGTCGTCGATGATCACCAGCGGATCAAAACCCTGTTTCCGCGAAGCGGAAGGGATCGAAGGGCGTTTGGAACCAGACACCACAGTCGTCGATGATGCCTGTCATTTTACTGTACCGCTCGGCAAATCGCGACGCCGCGTTGTTTAGAGAAGCGATCTTGGCCCCATTTACGAGATACAACACACATGACAGGATATTTCGGCGGTAGTGCCTGCCCCGATGCCATGTAACTAGCAATAGAGGCAGCCACGAGCCGTTCCCGTTATGGTAACTGGTTACCACCGTCCGAAGGCATATCAGCGGATGGTTTGAGGAGGTCATCCCCCACTTCGGTCTTATTCCCCCTCTCCACCTTCCCTCCGCGAATTTCTGCCCACCAATCAGCAAACCATGCAATCCTGTTCGAACGACTGGGAGGAGACCTTCCAGTTTCTGTCTCGTGAAATACTAGCACCCGACGCAATCGCAACGGACCCGCTCCAACAGGTTCCCACACCTCCCGTACGCTTTGGTCCGCTTCCCTAGGTTCTCGCCATGGCGTTAACCTTACTTTGGCCCGTTCCTGTTACAGGCATCAGATATCCTTTCGCCCTATCCCATGGAGAGTGCAACTTTTGTCTCCGTCTCCACCACTTTCTTCTTAGGGGCGGAGTTCGGTCAACCGCACCCCCCAGATTTGACCCTACACAGTTCGGATTCGGTCTTCTTTTACGTTCACACCCCGGCGCTGCTCCAGTTCTCCACGAACTCGTTCAATTCCCTCATTCCATCATACCCGGTGTCCCCAATCTCAGAGGATGGCTCGCGCCCGGCGATCGCTGTGCCGGAGGACAGTCATGTCCTCAACATCGTCCTCCACCTCTTCTACATGATTCCGTGCTCGCATTTCTGTCCTTCACCGGACGTCATATCGAACGCCGTTACCGCCCTGAAACGATACGGCGTTTCCATCAAGTCGTTCACAAGTCCTGACACGTGCCTGTACAACCTCATCTTATCAAGGGCTCCACTCCATCCCATCGAACTCTACGCGCTCTCTGCCGAACACGATTTGCATGACTTGGCGGTCGCGATCTCTCCCCACTTGATGTCATTTAATTTGGCTACCTTGACGGATGAGATTGTCACCCAAATTGGACCCATCTACCTCAAGCGCCTTTTCTTCTTGCATCTCGGCCGAAACGATGCGCTGAAGAGACTTCTGTTCACTCCACCTACTCTTCACGGTCCGACCCCGCAATGTGACTTCACGGAACAGAAAAAACTTACACGCGCATGGGCATTGGCTGCAGCTTATCTCGCGTGGGACGCACGCCCAGGTTTGTCACGTCACAGAGGATCGTCAAATTGGATGATAATTTATGCGTCTTGTGATCGTCTGTCAGATCTCTCCACCAGCGCAATCACCTCCGCTCTCGGCTCGTTGCAAGAGCACCTCATCTGTCCGCTGTGTAAGAACAATCTGAGGCAACGGGTGAAGCAGATCACTGTTGAATGGTCGAACGTAAAGGTCGGTCCTCTTCGAATCCCCTTACGCCGGTATCTTACGTGTTCTACATCAAGAGGACTATCTAATCAAACCCCTTCATGCTATACCCCTTTCATCGAAGAACATGAACCCGGGCGCACAATCTGTAGCTTTAACTGCAGACCGTCGCGGGATTGATTCCGAAAAAAATTACAGAATTTGGGCCTCCCCCTGCGCACCATCAGCATCAGGGACCGCCCCGTGCCACCACGGTTCTTTTTCTTTCTATCCCTCTCCTCCCAGTCCGCCAGATTTTGTCTCCAGCCGTTCCCCATACGCGAACCACAACTCGCACCGGATAATACGCTACACCCCGCCGCCCGCTATTTTTATCATTATTCTCTACTTGCCTCCTGGACTTTTGGCATCGATTATCCCACCCACCGTCTGCTCCCCCTTTCTGTTTGCCCATCAAGAACCCCCCCCCCCTGCACACACCATCCGACCCTTCGCACCTTGGTGCCCACTATTCGTGTATTTGTAAGTATATAGCCAGTGTACCCGATGTACGTTTCCCGCTCCCTGGGATTTCGAACGGTTTACCGTTCGTCTGCACCTGTTACCTATAATCGCTCACCTGCAGTGAATACAGGAACCACGTCCCATCCCTAGATTTTTCGGTTTATCCTTTCGGTTTATTATGCAAGGACACGTAAGGCGTTGTCTGTCGCCATGCCTCCTCACGTTGTTATCGTTTCCCTAGTTCCTCGTTCTCTTCGCATTTGTTTCGTCGGCTTGCTTTCTCCTCTCTCTGATTCTTCATTTCTGTAACATTGCAAGTGGGCACGCGCACAGGACTAACGCGAGCAGAAAAAAATACATGGAGGTCCTGTCTTGCGATGATTATTACCTACATACGTTCCCCGCGTCGTGAGCGGTAGTGCTCTAAAACAAAGATCGCGCTGGAACGGAGATTATGTCACCCAGAGAGATCGGATTTACGCTTTTGCTTTTTGATCCTGTGAATCTCTTCCCGTTTTCCGAAGTCGGAATCGCGTAGTTCCTGTTAAAACGTTCATACGCAAGAAAGAAAGAATCAGTATCCAGGGATGGTGGCTGCGAGAAAAAAAACGGTGACGCCGTGATGACGTTCCGCTAAAAACGAGGCCGTGGAGCTTTGTGAACAAGGAGTGAATCGGGCCGAAAAGTGGTTGGAGGGTGGGAGAGGGCAGAACCGAGACCGGCATGGCATGATTTGTGGAGGTTAATCTGAAGAATGGAAACGAATCTAACCATGTTTGCAAGCCGTTTAGCAGTTGATACGACGTTTAGTTTTTCGAGAATTTGTTCCTCAGGAAGAAACATTTCTGACAATTTCGTATCTGCGAGAATATCGGTTTGGATCTGCTGGGAACCAAGGAACGATCAACCACGTACTAATCCTCGTTTCGATTTTGAGCACTTTATCCTCGTCCCTCTCCGTCACGAAGCTCACTGCCACACCACCCCTACCTTTCCTGGCCGTCCTACCCACCCGGTGAGTGTATTCCTCCGGCTCTGATGGAACATCCCAATTGATCACCAGAGCGACCTCTTCAATATCCAAACCACGCGAACCAACGTCCGTCGATATCAGTACGGGAACAACCGACGACCGAAAGAGTGACAGCGAATTGAGCCGTTCCCGCTGGGTCAGACGAGAGTGAAGTGCGGTACTCCTGATACCGAGAGACTTGAGCAAGTACGTGAGGTACGCGGCGGAACGGGGGCGGGCGCAGAAGATGATCGTTGGTGGAGGTTGGACGATCTCATCTTCCGTTGATGTGGATTTGGCTTTCTTCTTGTCCCCTTTCGCCACGGACTTTTTAGACTTCTTCGATGCAGGCTCCGGGGGAGCCCTTCGGAGGTGGGCAATAGATTCTGGCGGGTGAGTGAGGAGGTAAAGAAGGTACGGTTCTCGGACGTGAGAGGGCGCGAGGATGTAATGCTGTTGCAGGGTCGTCACCGTTTCTATCCTAAATGAAATGAGTAAGAACCAGGAAACGAGGGCTTGCATCGAACCCGAGCATACGTATCAGTCATACGGTGTATGAATGGTCTCTGTTTCCCAGGCCGCGGGGGAGCCTCCGCAATAGACTCGATCGAGGGGGTGAGAGTCGCGGTAAACAGGCACGTCTGTCGTTCTTTCGGTAGAATGTTAAATAGGTATGACAGTTCCGGTGTGAACGTTGGAGTGAGAAGCCTATCGGCTTCATCCAGGACCTAGGAGCTAATTTTTAGCCTCGAACGCATTGAGTCGTACAATGGTCCCTCACCAAAAACCTGATTCTGGAGAGGTCCCATCCTCCGTGAGAACTCTTGAGATGATCTACGATGCGCCCCGGAGTTGCGACCACAACGTGTGGCCTGTTCTCAAGCTCCAAAGCTTGGGAAATCATGTCCATCCCTCCGACAACCACTGCTGTGCGTACGTTTAGTGAACCTCCCAGAACGGCGAATTGCTCGGATATCTGGAGAGCGAGTTCCCTGGGAAAAGGGAGTTCAGACATTCGTGACGTGGAGATTCGTTTCCCGATGATACCCACCTTGTGGGTGTGAGAACCAAGGCGAAGATGCCATACGGATCAACGGAAAGCCGCTGTAAGATAGGAATCGCGAAAGCAATAGTCTTTCCCGAGCCGGTCTTTGCGTTTCCTATACAATCCTGACCTTGCCAAAACCTTCAACATTAAGGGCGGAAGAACGAGTAGGAAAAATACATGCCATCAAGCAGCGGGGGAATGCAAGCAGCCTGGACCTCGGTAGGTGTGTGTATCGACATTTTGGCCATTGCAGATACAAGTGACGAGGACACCCCCATCCCCACAAAGGTCTGGGCAGGAGAATGGACACGTGTTGGGCTCGTGGTCTTCCCCGTAATGGTGCCTTGACGGGGCCTAAGCGAGAATCGAGAGGGTATGGTGTCTTCTTCTCCTCCATTTCGTGCGGGGATTTCGGATGCAGAGTTCTGATCTTCCTCGTCTTCGTCGGATGCAGATAGTCCCTCGGATTCTGGATCCTCTTTGGAAGCGGAACCATCAGAGCTTCCTGAGCTGTCCTCGTATTCATCTCTGATACGTTTCTGCCGTTTGGGCGGGCCCAGCTCCTGTCGATGCATCAGATCGTCTGTTGTAAAAGCCCGGCGTTTACTCTCAGATGACATGGTGGGCGATGGAGGGAGGAAAAGGTTTCCGTGATCGGCACTTTTTTCGATCGCGACGGACGTGCGGAGTTGCGGCGCTTGTCCCGTTTTACTACGCCGATTCAAATGCCTCAAGTGCTCCATGCCTTACATAGTTGCCCATCAGTAGTTCAGTCTCGGTGGCCGAAGGTTTCCCCCGAGAGTGTGGATGGAACTCATTCTGATCGTCGTCACTTCCTGATGGCGCTCGCTTCGTCCTCTCTGTTGACTGTGACAGGGGCAGAACCTCTAAACTCTCCCTCCTCATTCCCTTAAAGCAGCATCCACATTAGGGTATGTCCGCGTTCGCCTAGAACGCGCTCATCGGATTGAGCTAATGACTCGCATCCTCCCAGGACTTGTCTGCTTTCACGCCGGAAATTAATCAAAGAGAAAGGGGATATCTCTCGCGATCACGGCATTTACATCACCTCCTGCTCCGTGGACACTTCGCCACGTCTCTTGGTACGATTGGGGGTCGAGTTCCAGCCTCGGGCGCGTAGAAAATCATTAAGGTTTAGGATACACAATACCTGCCTTTCGCCCAGGCCAGACTTTCAAAGGCGACAACCGCTCAATTGGCCGTGCAATGAATCGCTTCTCCCTCTCCGTTGTCATACTTCTCGCCTCCGTCTTCTCCATGGCCAGTGCCGCCCTCCCAGCGGCCCCTCCTCGCACCGGCTTTATCCCTTTCAGATACAACCGCGAAGACTTCCAGACGTGGTACACTTGTTATGGGGGGCAGGTGATTCCTCTGCTGACTCGGCCCATTATCGTTCTACACGGTGGCCCTGGATTCACTCATGACTACGTGGATCCCATGAAGGATCTCGCCGTCAACCGTCCGGTTATCTTCTATGATCAAATCGGTAACGGCCGGTCCACACGCCTCCCCGGAAACCCGACTTCGTTCTGGTCGATGGACTTGTTCGTCGCCGAGCTCGAGAACGTAGTCAAGTTTTTCTCCCTATCCAGCTACGACATCGTCGGTCACTCATGGGGAGGAATGTTGGCTACGGAGTACGCCTCTCGCCATCCACAACCCTGGGGACTCTTTGGTTTACGCAGGATGGTGCTTGCCGATGCAAACCCCCAGAGGAGTCTCTCAATTCAGTCTCAGGCACAACTCCTTAGGGAATTTCCGGAGGATGTGCAACAAGCGGTCATGGCAGGGTGGACGGACCCACCCCGTTACCGGCACGGCCTGGAAAGTTTCTTCCGGGTTCATGGATGCACGTTATCCCCGTGGCCGGTCGAGTTGACAACGTCCTTTGACGCTCTATTCGAAGATCCCACCGTCAGCATGCAGACGTAAGTGCGCCCTGCGTCAAATTTGTTAACGCTGCCTATTGAACCTGGTTACAGTAGCATCACATTGGCCAACTGGACAATTATCGACCGTCTCCCCAGTATCACAATACCAACTTTAGTAGTTAATGGCGCAGAGGATTTTATCCAAGACTTTGTCATTCAACCGTTCCTCGAAAAAATGCCCAAGGTTACATACCATAAATTCCAGAATTCTAGCCATACTCCCTTTTTCGAAGAAAGGCAGAGTTTCATGGCTCTCGTCAATCAGTTCTTAGTGTGACCCCACCTCCCCATTTTTATACCCACTCCATTATCGCTGAAAACTGGGATCAATTCCGTTGATTGTTGTTGCGGACGTTTGTTTTTCTCGTTGGCTTCAGTGGTTCTTCATGCACTGCTTTCCACAATACACCCGAAGCTGAGTTCCGATCAACTAATCTGATTATAAAGAAATTTAAACGTTTTATCTCCGGTCCGTATAGATTAGTGGTTAGATCGTCGTGTTGTGGCAACGCAAATCCGCGACGACCCAGGTTCGAATCCTGGTACGGACACTCATCGGTTTGTTTTTTGCCTGTTGTTTCCTCCGCCTGGAAACCCATTCTATGTTTGATTGCAACAAACCGTTAAATTAACCGCCACTGCTCCAAGGGAACGAAAGGACATCAGGCGATAGATTCATGGCTGGTCCGAAGGGCGGTGTCGGGGCTCGGGGGTCAAACTCGCGCGATGGAGCCAATTCAGAACACCATCAGGGATACATAGTGACACTGTATAGCACAGTAGCGCGATTGGACTAAATACTTACAACACAACGTAACCCAGGTGAGGGAGCTCAGCCGCCCAGCCGCGATCCTCCGCCGCTTTGCCTTTTTCGAACAGAACGCACCTTTTTGGGTTAGACCCCGGTCCGTATAGATTAGTGGTTAGATCGTCGTGTTGTGGTATCGCAGATCCGCGACGACCCAGGTTCGAATCCTGGTACGGACACTTAAATCGGCCTTTTTTTTCTTTCTTCCCACCTGTATACGGCATACCCCCAGCGCTCACCCACAACCTTGCAAGCATCAACCAGCTTCTTATCCTGATGCGCGCTCCGATAGTCTCACTGGGGATGACCTTCTTGGGAACGACCTCCGCCAAACCTAATTCCACGCGGAACCATTCATCCTTGGCTCTACGGCTCGATGGAGACGTTTGGTTATTCGATTGCGGTGAAGCGACTCAACACCAGATCATGAAGTGCGGTCTGGTGAAGATGGGCAAGATCGAGAAAATATTTATCACCCATCTACACGGTCAGGACAGCCATTAGTCCCCGTGCGCCCATCACTTCAACAACAACTGGTTTTGTAGGTGATCACATCGGCGGACTGTTGTGTCTGCTCGCGAGTGTCATGAAGGGAGATGGAGGTACCATCCCAGGAGTCGAAGACCCACGGGTGGGGGCGGCACCAACGAAACCGGTATATTTCACAGAATTCGATTTATCCGATCTAACCGATAGACGCAATCCATCTACAGTCTCTGGAAATCTATGGTCCACTGGGAACGAGAGCCTACGTTAGGACCGGGTTGAAACTCACGTACACCTTTCTCGAAGGTACCTACGTCGTCCACGAGCTCCGGTTTCCCGAAGATCCCTCAGGCGAAACGGAGAACTCTCCTTCCCCATCTCAGAATCTCCATCCCAGCGAGTCACCGGACGGTCGGAATATCCCCCAAGTTGACGGAAAATGGGTAGATATCTTCAAAGACGATGTCGTATCGGTCTCTGCCGCTCCGATCTTGCACTCCGTTCCGTGTGTGGGATACGTGGTATACGAGGCCCCGGTCCAGGGAAAAGTTGACCCGAAACTTTATGTTCCTCATCTCAAGCGGACCGGGACGGATATGAAGATGATGAGGGAGATTCAAAAGGGCCAGACCGTCACACTCGCCGACGGAACCGTCCTCGAGGGACCACCCAGAGAACCCGGAAGGAAGATCGTGATCTTGGGAGATACGCACGACCCATCGCCGATAGAAGAGTTGGCGAAGGAAGCAGATCTAATCGTTCACGAATCAACGAACTCCCACCTCCCCGGAGTCGACAACAGGGCCAAGTTGGAGGACACCCACCAGTCTGTCGAGGAGAGAGCCAAATCGAGAGGCCATTCGACGCCTCAGATGGCTGGGAGATTTGCGAAACGCATCGGCGCGAGGAACTTGTTCCTCAACCACTTTTCTTCCCGGTACTCGGGCGGGAATGACGAACCATCTCGAACCATTATGGAGGCTATCAGGCAACTGGCGATGGTTGAATTTGGGAGCGAGGAAGTGGTTTGTACAAGGGACCTTATGAGCATCGAAATCCCTTCGAAGCGTGCCTTGGTGGAGGGGAAAAAACCGACTATTGTTGAAGAAACCCAGTAATTTACACATAGTCCGGAGCCGCAGACAAAGGGCTACTGCCGTCACTAGCCTCACCTTCTTCCAACTCCTCCCTCGCCTTCTTCTTTGGTGACTTTACCTCGCCAGGCTCCTCGGCCAACTCGCCCATCTCGATATCGTCGTCATCTTTGGTTGGCACAAGGAGGGGTGAGGACACCAGAGGGGAGGAGACGCCAGAGGAGACGCCTTTCGACTGCAGCTGACGTTGGGCGACAGACGTGATTGCGCTGGGTGTGGAGAATCGGGAAGGGCTGAACGGTTTGGCGGCGGGGTTGAGGGAAGGTTCTTCGCTGAATTTGTCGTCATCAGGGAGGTCCTGGGAGTCTTCACCAGGAGTCTCTGCCTGTAGAAGGTCTGGATCTTTTCCGAGTAGACGTAGGGAGCTGATGTCGTTGATAATGGTGTCCAACGCGGTTTTCTGAGCCTGAACAAGGCGGGCTTGGGTCTCGTGTTCCGAAAGAATGGCCGCGATATCGTTCTCGAGAGAGTCAATAGATCTGTCGGGTAGACGGGTTCGTTTGAGGTTCTCAGTATTCATAGCGGAGGGCTTACTGCTGTAGCTCGTCCCTGGACGGTAGTTGGTTGATCTTCTCAGCAATGAGGTCGTATTCGACCATCTGACGACGTGATATTTGTGCATCTTCCAAGGACGTCTTGAGCTGCTCAATCTGCCCCTTTAAAGACTCGCGTTCATCCTCTGGAAGAGTTGCGTCAGCCCAAGAGGGTCGTGTGCACCGGCGCGGCCACGCACCTATTCTCTGTTTCTCTCTCTCATACTGTTCCACCTGTCGCCTCTCTGCCTCACATACGAGAACAGCTTTTTTGAGGGTGAGATGGAAGGATTCAAGGTCTACTCTGAAGAGCTCCTTGGCCTCGTCGATAGCCGCGGGTTCGGGCTGGGTTTCGGGGGGGTGCAGCGGGTACGCGGCCGAAGCATAGGTGTGGAAACGCTTCACGACCTTTTTGAGGACCTTTTCGTCGTTTGTGATCCTAGAATGGATGATAGCATCTGCGAATGAGTAAACAGCCACACACGACGCGATAACAGGGGACGGATCCGCACCCTCTTCCTCTGCCGTCGGGGGCTGGATGGTGGCCATGATGCTCTCGCGGAGATCACCGAGGGTCAATTCGACGAGGGTTGATTTAGCCTCGGCAACAACTCGGCAACGCGATAGGACCGATAAAACCGGCGCACGTTTGATCACATGACCTGCCTGGTGCACGGAGGACTCTTGGTTTAAACGTTCTTCACTTCCTTCCCTCTTCACTGCAGGGAACGCCCTCCACTTCCCTTTTTCCGGGTATACCAGACAGCGCTCACCTCCTCCGGCCCTCTGCCTCTCTTTGCCGACGACAAATGTCTACTCAACCTCTCCTCCAGCGCACCGCTACCAAGCGGATTGCCCTCCCGGTCAAGGTGGAGCCCAAGGTCTTTTTTGCAAATGAACGCACCTTCCTCTCATGGCTTCACTTCACCGTCGTGCTTGGTGGTCTAGCCGTCGGCCTCCTCAATTTTGGCGACAAGGTCCGAGCCCTTTCGTTCTAGCTTTCTCGCTCTCTGGGCACTCACTCCTATCTCGATAACAGGTCGGGAAAATCAGTGCTTCCATGTTTTCCCTTGTCGGTGTGTTCCCGTTATCTTTTCAAATGTGTCCGAGGTTGTGAAGGCGCCCCCGAAGCTATCGGGGTGATGTTGTATGCCCTATTTACCTACCACTGGAGAGCTTCTGCTATTCGGCGTGGGGGAAGACAACAGTACGACGACCGAATTGGTCCCGTGAGTCCAACACGCTGTTTCCAGGTGTTAACTCTATTCTGATATTGCTGATAGACTATTCTCTGTGTTGCCTTGCTCAGTAAGCCCTTCCATCAATCCGCGTTCGCGACCTTGCCTACTAACCAGTCCCTCAACCAGTCGCAATCGTCGTCAACTTCGTGCTTCGTTTCACTTCGGGCTAGGTGACTTTGTGCCGCCGTTGGGGTCGTCTTTCCGTTTTGGACGTTCCGGTGCTACAAAGTCACTCACGGAGGAAGGGTTGCATGAGCGGACCAGGTGCACACATACGTACCAAGATTCTGTCATTTCTTTCATCCTTCTTGCCAAAACGTGTAAAATTGCTCACATTTCCCGTGCCGTAAGTTTCTTGCAGTTACCTATGTACTCTTCACAATGCTGCGAAATCCAAGTGTCGTTGTTCCTTTCCTAAGTCGAGATCGTTTCCTCGAGTGCCGCGTCGTTTCTACCGGGAGTGCTCAGAGGACCGCCAGCAGCTGCCATTCATGCATCACGAAGGAGCTACTTCATCCACACCCACACGCAACTGGACCCAACATTTTCCCGAAGCGACTGCCTTAGGAAGATCCCATAATTGGGAGAAACCACTGGCAAATGCAACCCACTGCTCATTTTCGTTATGAATACCCAAACCATCCGACGATGGCCTAGCCACTGTCGAACCGATGACGCGTGATGATCTTCGTCCTCGGAGGGCCGCCATCAGTCAGGGGAGAAGGAAGTATCTGGTCAGTGGTCTGTGATCGATGATCTCGAGACCCGGATCTCCTTCAGGAAGTTCTTGGCAAGGACGGAACAAGTCAGGACGGAGATGACCTCCGTCCGACAAGCGCGGCAAGCAGTGCCACCTTGTTCGCTTGCCAGAGACCATAGAAGAGTCCGCCAGGTACAGCGGGGACAGGCAAGCGGGGTCCCACCGAGAACCGGTTGCCCTTCCCTTCGCGGTTGGGTGACAAAAGATGTAGGGAGGACCATTTTACCACTGCAAAAAAGGACGGTCCAGGGGATTGAGTGGTCAGACCTAAGGTTTAGGGCCGGCGAGCGGCGCTCGTTGAGTTGAGCTTTGGCGCTCAATTCTAACCTTTCATCAAACGTTCCCCATGCCTCGCCCGATAATCGAAATTAGCGAGTTGACCCAGCTCGTCGCCGACCACCTCCTCCTCGACGGTCAACAAAGTCTCGTATCGCTCGCGTGCACATGCCGGGCTTTGGAGAAACAGGCACTCAGCACCCTGTGGTCAGAGCAATCGTCGCTGGATATACTCATCGAGAGCACCTTGCCACCGGACGTGTTGACCCCATGGTTAGCCCAACGGAAACCGCAGGTGCGTAATGGCGGCCGTTACCTGGCTCGTTTCTGATGGGAGTGTTCAGCCCACAAGAACGGAGTGGTATAAGTTCCGACGGTATGCGTCCTGGATGCGCCGCTTATATTTCAACTCGAGGTTCCCGGAAGAGGTTCTCCGTCTGATATCGACCAATTTACCAAATGGAACTCTGTTCCCTGGGTTGCGGGACTTGTCTTGGGTGTTCCAACCCCACACCCTACCTTTCTATCGCCTTTTTCTCTCTCCCCGCTTAACACATTCATCACTCTACTACTCCCCGGCATTTAGGGCCAGGAACGCAGATGAGGTTTTTTCGAGTATTGCATCGATGATCCTGGAACTGGACACTCTCCCTCTCCAATCCTTCCGCCTTGGCTGCCCTACTCATGTACAAGCGAGTCGGAGTCTAGAATCCGCCGTTTCCTCTGCTGTCCTTCGATGGGGACCATCCCTTACCTCATTGTCCGTGTCAGTCCCACTGTCGGATGCGGCAGTCCAACATATCCTGCGACTTCCCAACCTCACCGCATGGCGCCCGATGGACGGACCACCAAGGGTGCCCGACTTGTCTCTAAGCGACGCTTTCCCCCGACTCGAGAACCTGGTGCTGGAGACAGAAGAGTCACTCCAATGGCTTCCTTTTTTCGAGGCGGCTGCACGCCGTATCGCCCCAGAACAGGAAACCCACACACCGCCAAACCGTGGACCCTGCCAAAAGCTCATAATTCTGGAATGTTGGGTGCAAGATCCAGTCGATATTGCCTTTATGACCCCCATCACGCTATTCCATGGATTGATAAACCTTACACTGGTTTCATACTGTTCCACTATGCCTGGGTGTATCTTCAGTTTGACGGACGACAACATCGAAAAGATCACGACTGCGTTGCCTCGATTGAGCGAAGCCATATTCGGACGCGTATGCTCCGCCAATTCGTGCCGAACCACCGTTTCCTCCCTCATCTCCTTTTCCATCCACTGCAAGAGTTTGGTTTACCTGGAAATCCACTTCAATACGACAAACCTTCGCAGCGACCTCGACTCTGTCTCAACGGACCCTCGGCTCGACAACCTGCCTTCATTTCCAGAGGGTGAACCCTTCTCTCTGTCGCTGTTAGACGTGCCAATTTCAATCAGCAAGGAAGATATTGGTCCAGTGGCGAGGGGTTTCTGCAGGATCTTCCCTCAGCTGGAAAGATTCGAGGGGATTGGGACCACCGTGGAGGAACTCAACAGGTGGTTGGTGGATAAGGAATGAAGGCCGGCCAAGTTCATTCGACCCTTCGTTTCACCCTCCGTGAGTATCATTTAAAGTTATTTAAAGCCTTGTCCCAGCCATTGACCACATCTGACCGGATATCCCCCCTCTGAGCAGGATGAAATTTCTGAAAGGCAAACAGCGAGCCCGAATGTTCTCCTAGTCGTTACTCCAAGCGCTCGTTTTATGTAGAAATCCGATGGTCCAGTTGTAATGTACGACATCCACTTGGCGGTAGTAGCGAAATAGTCCAACGGCTTCCGTAGGTATACGTACAGCTGGCAGACCCTACTCGTTGTGATTACAGGACCTATTGTATATCCCGCATCCTTTGCATCCTTCGGAGCCACGCGGGTACGTCCGTCTCGAGGATTTTTGGCGCCCGCGCCTATGCTGGACCCACCTCCATGCCTCACTCAATAATCGAGATCAGCGAGTTGTCCCAACTTGTCGCCGACTTCCTCCTCTTCCTCCATGGTCAACAAAGTCTTGTATCGCTCGCATGCACATGCCGGGCTTTGGAGGAACAGGCGCTCAGCACATTGTGGTCGGAGCAATCGTCGCTGGAGACACTCGTCAGAAGCACCCTGCCGCCGGGCATTCTATCCTCCCCCCAATTTCCACCACAGGTGTGTAATGGTGAATGTTACCTGAGTCGTTTCTGATGGGTGTGTTCAGCCCACAAGGGCAGAATGGGATAGGTTCCGACGATATGCGTCCTGGATGCGGCGACTCCGCCTGGAACCGCGCTCGGACGTTCCAGGAGAGGTTCTCCATATGATATCGGACAATCTACCCAACGGAATTCTGTTCCCTGGGCTCCGGGACTTGTCTTGGACGGTCCAACCCCACACCTTACCTTTTTACCGCCTTTTTCTTTCTCCCAACTTGACCGAGTTCTTGTTCTCATACGTGCCCCTTTATGGGGTTGATACTCCAGTTGAAATTTTTCCGACCATAACATCGATGATCATGGAACTTGAAACTCTCCATCTTCGGGTTTTCCGTTTTTTCTTGCGTTGTCCTGCGCAACGGTGCCGGAGCCTGGAACCCGCCTTTTCCTCCGCCATCCTTCGATGCGGTCCATCTCTCAAAATCCTATCCGTACCAACTCCCTTGTCGGATGCGGCGGTTCAACACATCATGCAACTTCCCAACCTTACCGAATGGTACACGATGAATGGGCCGCCTAGAGTATCCGATTTGTCCCCCTCCGGTGCCTTCCTCAAACTCGATCTCCTCCAGCTATGCGAAGAAGCGTCACTCGGATGGCTTCCTCTTTTCGAGGTGACCGCACGTCGTACTTCCTCAACACAGGGCGCCCATATACAGTCATATCATGGACCTGGTCAAAACCTCACAACCCTGGAGTGTTTGGTGGATGTTTCAGTCGGTGCTGCTCTCGTGACCCCCATTATGTTATTCCATGGGTTGGTATACCTTACGATTCACTCATCTTGTTCCGACACGTCTGGGTGTATCTTCAGTTTGACGGACGACGATACCGAAGAGATCACGACTGCGTTGCCCCGATTGAAGGAAGCCGTGTTCGGATGGGTATGCTCTGCCAATTCGTGCCGAACCACCGTCTCCTCCCTCATTTCCTTTTCCACCCACTGCGAGGATTTGGTTTACCTGGAAATCCACTTCAACACGACGAACCTCCGTAACAACCTCGAGCCCGTGTTGGCAGACCCCCGACTTGACAATTTGCCCCGTGATCCTTTCATCCTGTCATTGTCAGACGCACCAATCTCAATCAGCCGGGAAGACATCGGACCTGTGATGAAGGGTTTTCGCAGGATCTTCCCTTCACTAGACGTAATCCATGGGCGTAGCCCTGCCTTGGAGGAACTCAACGCGAGGCTGACGGACGAGGTGTGAAGCTTGAGCTTGAAGGGCGATCAGATCCATTCAACTCTCCGTTTTACACTCCGTGAGTGCCATTTGAACCCCCTTTCCAAGCCACTGACCGCATTCGATCAGATATCACCCCACTGGGCAGATGCACAACATGGAAGGCTAACAGCGAGTCTGGATTTTATCTCTAGCCATTCTAGCAAATAATTGTTATACGTGGAGATTCAACGATTCTCAGAAAATCCTGTCTTGTACTCAAGTCCGCTTTGGCGGTAGTAGGGACTTAATCCAAGTCATTCCGTAGGAATGTCTACCACCAAACCTGACTCGTCATGTCGGCGGGTCTCATATATATCACGTATATTTCAAGGCGACGTTCATCTCAAGGGTTTTGGCGCCCACGCCTGCGCTGGACCCACCTCCATGCCTCACCCGATAATCGAGATCAGCGAGTTGACCCAGCTCGTCGCCGACCACCTCCTCCCCGATGATCCACGAAGTCTCGTATCGCTTGCGTGTACATGTCGGGCTTTGGAGGAACAAGCACTCAGTACCCTATGGTCAGAACAATCGTCGCTGGAGACACTCATCAGAAGCACCCTGCCGCCAGGCATCCTATTCTCTCCTCAATTGCTACCACAGGTATGTAACGGCGATTGTCAGCTAGGTCGTTTCTAATGGGTGTGTTCAGCCCACAAGGGCGGAGTGGGAAAAGTTCCGACTATATGCATCCTGGATGCGGCGACTCTTCTTGGGGCCAGACCCGAACGTTCCAGAAGAGGTTCTCCGTATTATATCAGACAATCTACCCAACGGAATTCTGTTCCCTGGGTTGCGGAACTTGTTTTGGATGATCCGTTCCTACATCCCACCTTTCTATCACATTTTTCTCTCCCCAAGCTTGACGGCGTTCTCACTCTCATGTTCCCTGCTATCGGACAAGATCCTTTCGAGCATTTTATCGCTTATCCAGCACCTGAGAACCCTCCCTCTTCGAGCCCTCTACCTTGACTGCCACAAAGTGAGCCGGGACATGGAATCCGCCTTTTCCTCCGCCGTCCTTCAATGTGGTCACTCTCTCAAAGCCCTATTCATATCAGCCCCCTTG
>Ga0307517_10002096_pt1 | contig 32448 bp, 34 predicted proteins | sample 23_EM_MG_FD_194515 | JGI IMG/M metagenome (GOLD analysis project Ga0307517, IMG submission 194515) | Populus trichocarpa ectomycorrhiza microbial communities from riparian zone in the Pacific Northwest, United States - 23_EM | ecosystem: Host-associated > Plants > Roots > Unclassified | place... | reverse complement strand
ACCGTTGAGGCGCTATTTCAGACTTTCCTCCCGGAGGAGCATTCCAAATACACAGCAGTCTATGAGACCATTTACGATGGGAAAGCTGACAATGTTGACGAGGCATTTGGAATATGGACCTCCCGCTGACTTGTCATCAACGCGAATACCAATAACCATAAGGATCTGGAGGACGTATGCCATGGGTGGTGTGCCATAGGAGTATTCGGAGACTTTGTGGGTGGCGATGCCTGCTTTCCTGAGCTTGGAGTCAAGATTGATTGTACCCCTGGTATGTAGAGACTCCCGCCCATCTTATCCAATTCCAATAAGTAACTAAGATATATTCTCTACGTTCAATTATTTTCATGCGTTCCTATGCAGTGGAACATTATATTGGCTCTTTTGTGGGAAATCGGTGTAGTGTTGTCCACTTTACACATTAAGCAGTGGACGATGCATATGTGGAGAAGACGGGGAAGCCATTGTGGGAGTTCAATAAGTTGCCTAAATGGTGTCAGAAGTTGCGCATGCATCTGAATGTATAATAATGTTCCTAATCATTGATTTTTCTGTTTAGTATGGGTATACACTCACACCCCGCTGTCCCGGATCTTGATAATCCGGATACCTTGCTGTGTCGTGCCAATCTCAGTAAGTTCTGAATTTCTTTTCACCAAAGCCTAGCCTGTTGGCCCGGATCACTCGCTATGCCGAATGGATTCTTAGGATTTTGTCCGTCCGGGATAGCGGGGTGCTAGTGTATACTTTTGGGCTTGGCCTGCCCTCGTTTGCAAGACTGTGCCCCGAAAATCATACGTCCAAACTATACGCCCAAAGCCATACGCCCAAAACCATACCCCTATAACCATACGCCCAAAACCATACCCCTATAACCATACGCCCAAAACCATACGCCCAAAGCCAAACCATACGCCCAAACCCATACGCCAAAAACCATGCGCCCAAAACCATACGCCCAAAAGCCATACGCCCAAAGTCAAACCATACGCCCAAAACTATACGCCCAAAACCATATGCCCAAAAGCCATTCGCCCAAAGCCAAACCATAGGCCCACAGCCATAAACCCAAAACCATCCCCCCAAAACCATACGCCTAAAACCATACGCGCAAAAACATACGCCCAAAACCATGCGCCCAAAGCCATACGCCCAAAACCATACGCCCAAAAGCCATACGCCCAAAGCCAAACCATACGCCCAAAGCCATAACGTAATTTACGGGGATGCGGCTCACGACAGGGATGCGGCTCACCCATAGCAACAATTGGAAAATCAAATCTACATTTGATTATCACAACAAATAAATGAGGTACAATCCTAAGAATCAAGCCACAGGTACTTTGAAATATAGAGAATCTGCAAATCTGGTTTTTATTTCCTGGTGATAAATTGTTATTCTAATATAGAGGTTTAAAGATTGTCTATTTCATATATAAAGTGTGGTTTTTCATAAGCATAAAAAAATTGAAAGCCCTGCAAGAATTACATAATAGACTAGATAGAAGGATAGTATAAGTCTTAGATATTCAGAATAACCAGGTTTTAATTTTCTTCATAATCATTTTTGAAAGCCACATTGATTAAAAAAGAGGTAGAACATACGTGCAAATTACATACAAATTGCATCAATTTTACCATGTAATATCTACATATGTAGTTGGCCTATGAACTCAATATCTTGGAATCCCTTTGACAATCATAGCCTAAGATAGTATATAAATTTTCAAGGTAAATAAAAAAGTCTTACATACTTTGTGAATTGATCATTATCTAACTATCAAATAGTTAGAATAAATTCTTATTGTATATTTATTTTGCTTTAATAACTGATTTAAACTGACACTGAGTTATTAGCTTAAGTTATAAGTTCTAGGGAGTCTAACAGCACTGTTTACAGCTACGTTCAATAAAAGCTGTTGATCAGATTCTATATTAATTGCCTTTAGTTACAATCAATAATACTCTTTATACTACTTATTATAATCAATATACACTCCAAACTATGCCCCATACTGTCTACTCTAGTCCACTAAACCTGATCTTATTTGTAATTGATTTGTAGTTAGCTGAACAATTTGATTTCAACTAGTTCATGATTAATATACAGTTTTTTTAGCTAAATAGCTATCATCTTTAACAACCTGTATGAAATATAGAAGACTATATTTATCTGACTTCAAACTTCATATACTCACTTCAGATATTATCATAAAGGTTATTCCAACATATTGAGTTCATAGGCCAACTACGTATGTAGATATTACATGGTAAAATTGATGCAATTTGTATGTAATTTGCACGTATGTTCTACCTCTTTTTTAATCAATGTGGCTTTCAAAAATGATTATGAAGAAAATTAAAACCTGGTTATTCTGAATATCTAAGACTTATACTATCCTTCTATCTAGTCTATTATGTAATTCTTGCAGGGTTTTCAATTTTTTTATGCTTATGAAAAACCACACTTTATATATGAAATAGACAATCTTTAAACCTCTATATTAGAATAACAATTTATCACCAGGAAATAAAAACTAGATTTTCAGATTCTCTATATTTCAAAGTACCTGTGGCTTGATTCTCAGGGTTGTACCTCATTTATTTGTTGTGATAATCAAATGTAGATTTGATTTTCCAATGGTTGCTATGGGTCAGCTGGATCCCTGTCGTGAGCCGCATCCCCGTAAATTACGTTACGCCCAAAGTCAAAGCATACGCCCAAAACTATACCCCCAAAACCATCCGCCCAAAAGCCATTCGCCCAAAGCCAAACCATACGCCCAAAGCCATACACCCAAAACCATACGCCCAAAACCATACGCCCAAAACCATACGCCCAAAAGCCATACGCCCAAAGCCAAACCATACGCCCAAAGCCATACGCCCAAAACCATACGCCAAAGAGAGTCACCTAAAACCATAGCTTTTTATACACCATAGTGAGCGCCCAGTTTAACCAACTATCTGCAAGTTTAGGGTAAGTGATTGCCTGAACCTCAGACCAGATTTAAATAGTGGCTAGTATTTGGGTGGATGGCTTGCAAGGCATGTGAGACGTGACGCCTAAACCAATAGTCTTTGAATGAAAAGCCCAAAACTGAATGCCCAAAGCCATAAGCCCAAAGCCATACACCCTGAATCAGATCACGAAATGATAAGCCGGAGACCATATCCTCAGGAAGATAGGAATCGTGCATGCACCACTATACAACTATACGCTCAGAGTTATGTACCCGGAATCATATGCTTAGAACTACTTAGAAACATACCTAGATTATACGCTTACAATCATATACTGAGAGCGATTTCCAAACACTATTTATGTCAAACTAGAAGCCCGAATCATAATGATAATGTGAGCACTATATTCAAATCCTATCTTTTGAGATAGTTGCCGGATTGCTATATGGAATATCCAAATAGTGGAGTCATCATACTAGACATATGAAGTAATTAGGGGGTGTTTGGCCAGCCAATTCTGATCTCAAATTGTGATTTCAGATCAGAATTGAGAGGCCAAACACCCCTTAGATTTCAACCTGCCATTTGTTTAGTCAGAGAATATCACTCGTAGGAATAAGTGGAGCCCCGCACAGGGGCAAGAGTGGGGGACGAGAAGACGGGGGCCCGTCTAGGCAATCAGCGGGGAAAGTAAAATACCCGCCCCGCCCCACAGCCCGGCCAGGGCCCCGTGTCATGCGGGGCGGGGAGGAACGGCAAAGAGTTGACCCCGGGGCGGAGTAACGGCGGGGTCACAAAGTGACAACCCGCTCCGCCCCGCCCCGTAACGAACACTAACCGCTGGGCCAGTAGCGCTTCAGGCGCTCCCCCCGCGGTTCCTCTGCGAAGATGAAGAGGAACTCTACCCATATCTCCGGTAAGCAATCCACAACGACCAAGCGAGCCCGATTCTCTCAGCCCAGTACCTTAACCCGACCCGAGATTATCGGCAAACCAAGCAGGCCACTTCGGTTGTTGTCCCCGTCGACCCCCAACACGTTGGGGCCCTTACTTCAGGCGTCGTCATCCTCTCCCAGAAGGGCAAGGTCAAACTTGCATTCTCAGCAAGCCCCTTCTCCCGGTGTAATAACTGCGGCAGATACGGACCCGCTGCTCAGTGATGCCGCTCCAACCATCCGACCTAACCTATCTGTGCCCTTCATGATACTCGCGCGTCTCACTAATATCAGAATCCCACCTGCCCCCAGAGCGGAAACGATTAGCTAGTCCCCGGCTGTTGCCCAACCTCGCCCCCCCATTGGTGCACCTGGCGGGGTGACCACACAGACACCTTCAAAGAGTGTCCAGCTCGACCTTCACTGACGGTCCACTCCCGACCTTCCTCCCCAGATCCCCAGGGGCAAGACACCATGCAGGTGGCCTTCGATGGGGAGCAAGCACCCGCTACTCCCCCGAGCGGGGTGGGTCCCAGTCAGATGGACCTCGTAACCCCCAGACAACCCCCCCCAGTAGGGCCGGCGCGCCCCAGTTTGACCCCAGGCTTTGGGGGTCCTCTCTCTCTGAGGGAGCCGTGCCCTTCCCCTGCCCCCTTTTCCCGTCAGGTACGTCTCGGTAATCATTAATTCTGCCCCTTAACCCAGGAGGAGGGTGGCCTCCCCCCTCCGCTCCTTTCAATCCTTCAGCATGACTGCCTTCGGAGCTCGGATGTTTTTCTTTCGTTATTTCAGTCTTTTAAAGAGACAAGCAAATATCTGTCGGTGGTCCTGCTCCAGGAGCCTTCTGTTAACCAGACCCGCCTACACTATTGCAATAGCTTTGTGGTATTTTATCCGCCCGTTAGGAAACCCAAAGTGGCATCCTATGTTAATTGTTCCTTTCGTGCTTGTTTTTCGGTACTGCCAAGGTTTACGGAGAAAGTCGACATCATGTCCCTCCACATATCCTCTCAGGAACCCGTTTTTAGCTTCTAATTCCACCCTTTCCCGCTGATCAGCACCTGCTCTATCAACTCGACGGACCTCAGGTTTCATTCCGTCCTCCCAGAAGGCCTATTCCGTGACACGGGTACCCTACTCCTAGTAGCAGGTGACCTCAATATCCACCACCCCCTTGCAGACCCTGTATGCTCCTTTCCACTACAGGAAGTGTCCTCGTCTGCCGCATTCTTCGAGTTGGCGGCATTGGGTGGCTTTGCTCTGCGAAACTCCCCTGGCATCTACACCAGGTTCCCCCTCCCGGGCAACGCATGGTACTCAGTTATTGACCTGGGATTTGCCAACCCCCTACTTGTTCCCTTCGTTAACGGGAGGGACACTTTTGTCCTCTTAATTGGCTCCGAAGACGTCCCAATTACAGTGCTACGCGCCGCCCCATCCCGCTTCTCGGCCCGCCCCGCCTCAGATGGAACCACACTGCCAGGGAGACACTCTCCCCTCTCGTTAAAAATTTGAAGATCTCTCCCCCCCCTCCGTGCCTCTCCCTGAAGGTCCTGGACGACTGGATGACCAAGTCACTCAACCGGCTCAGGGTCCTGCTTAAGGAACACACCCCAAGCTGGCGCCACTCCCACGACTCACAACCCTCGTGGTCCCCCCACCTCACTTTCCTGCGTCGTGCATAGCAGAAAGCGGCCAGGCTGGCCCAGAAACAAGGAACAACGGCCCTGAGAGAAATGGCAAATATATGTAGAACGGGCTATTTCGATGCCATCAAGGTCGCGAAGAATAAACACTGGTCCGCCTTCCTACTCTCAGCAACCCCCCGGAACCTGAAGACGGCGAAGAGCTTTGCCTCAGGCTGTGCACCCTCTCGCTTGCGTTCCCTCCCTGGGGCCGAAACGCGACAGCAGATGAATGAGGCCCTCCTGTGTCACTTCTTCCCTCCTGAAGCAGCCTTCTCCTTGCCCCCTAGAGTGAGGCCGCACAACTCGACACCACCCCTCACCAAGGAAGTGATCGCCCAGGTACTCTCCCAGACCTGATCCTAGTCGGCCCCTGGCCTCGATGGCATCCCATACCTAACCTTGAAATGGGTGAAGGTGGTCTACCCTGCAATCCTCCTCCACATCCTCTTCCTGCTAGTTTCCCTGGGATACCATCCGGCATCGTTGAAAGTGGCAAATGGAATGGTCCGCGACAAACCAGGAATCCCCTGCAAACAAGTTGCCCTCCTCCTTCAGGATTATAGTTCTTCTCTGAACTACCCCCAAGATCCTGGAAAGGATAATTGTAGCAAACCTCTACTCGAAGACCGCTCATGAGGCCTGATTCACCCGAACTAATCCGGCTCCCGCCCTGGGCTGAGCACTTACAATGCCTGCCTTACTGTAACATGTGTACATGTTCCGGTAACGGTATACAGGAGCGGGCAGTGCAGGATCTCCTCTGTTTAGTTGATTTATATTTGGTTTATTTGATTTGATTTCAGCTCCGCCACTGTCTCTGAGTCAGATAGGCTATGCTATCGTATTGCTATGTGTAGCTTGCTTTGTTGGAAGTTTATATTTAGGATTCCGGGTATGGAATGGTCATGTAACACTGGCGAAGGCTGAGCACTGTTTGTTTGTTTCTTTTCTTGGTCTTGCAGGCTTACAGGATTCCGGTATGTGCGCAGCTACTGGTAATGATCGTGATTGCAGGAAGGGTATCGCTCCTGGGTTTTGTATTTAAACCAGTCTCGTGGCTAGCAGGAGACAGCAGACTTCGACAGACCTTCAGTCTAAGAATACACTTGGTTGAACGGCAATCCCTGAGTCCCTGAGTTCTATTTGTCCTTCAACTATTACCTCTTACCTCCGGTCCCTTGAAGCCTCCCTTAGTACCAGCGCTAGCAGGTCTATCGCCGGTCCTACTGCATTTTCGTTCGACATGAATAAACCTGTTACATTTTTTTGCCTACAGCAGGTGAAACCCCTTTGTTCTCAGGATTGGGAACAGCCTGGTAGGATTGATCACCCTCCCAGTATCTTGATAACTAGTTAGAAGCAGGAGCGGCAGGGAAAGGAACTCCCGGCTCAGGTGCTACATTCACAATAGCAGAATGCAGGAGCACAAGCGTTACCAGGTCCGGTAGGGCCTACAATCGTCCTTCAGCAGAACCCACAGACGATACCCCAGAACCAACCACACAGGAATCAACCCCTGGGCCCACGCCAGGCTCACCAGATACACCAGCAAGAACCACTCACCTCCTGCCAGGAGATCCAGATACTGATTCAGACGAAGACCACAACCTCACAGCTGAGGAACTCATTCAAAGAGAAGCCCGGCGAGTTGAGGAAAGAGCAGCAGCAAGAGCAGCAGCCCAGCAAACATGGGAAACTGAACGCCCACCAGAATGCCCCACCACAAGCAGGTGGCTAGCACCCAGCATTCTAGGAGTCTTTGGAAGTCAGACACCACCTAGAGAGCCCTCCCGAGAGCATAGAGAACAATCGCTACCTGGCACATTCATCCCAGACACACCAGAAAGACCCTCAAGATCCAGGAGCGCCAGAGATCCCCCTGAACGCCCAGGCCCACTACTTCCAGACCCAGACCCACCTACAGGCACCATGGCAGACCCAGGCCCAGCCAGGTTGCCACCTCTCAAGCTCCCCAAACCGCCTATGTTTAGCGGGGAAGGAGAAGACCTGAAGCCAAACAAACTCAAGCGATGGCTCAGGACAGTCAAAAAGCATCTAGCAAGAGCAGGACTGAACGATGACTCCCCTGGAGTGGCAGACTACTATGGGGCCTACACAGATGGCAAAGCCAACAACGCATATCCAACGCTAGACAGAGAAGTGGAGGACCTAACTCTAGCGCAGTTAACCCAAAGCCTTCAGCCGCTATTCGAAGCCTCTACAAACACCGATGACACCTATCACAAGTGGCAGAATATCCGCCAGACAGCAGGTGGACAGCCAGCACGCATAACGAACATAGCTGGGGAGCTAGCGGACCTCAAAGGATCCCTCCCAGCAGGATCTATCTCAGACTACGCACAGAAGCAACGAGTTCTCAACGCTATGGACTGTAGACTACGCCGCAATGTTGAGCCCCAGCTCAGCCCAGAAGATACCTGGGACCAGATGGTGGCTGTGGCAGAACGGTATGACGCTACCATGTATAGAACTGGTGGCTACAAAGGCAGCGATAGAAGCCAGGCTACTAGCAGCCAAAACCAGGCACCAAAGGAAGAGAATACCTACAGCAAACCCTCTGCCACATCAACCCCCAGGAACACAGGCAAAGGAAAGGCCCCCGCTAACAAGAGGACCTATACCAAGTCCAACAAGCCCAGTAAGGCTGAAATGCATCGAGGCAAGGCAGAAGGAGCCTGTTTCTACTGTGGCAAAAGCGGACACATGGCAAATGAGTGCCTAAAGAAAGAAGTTAAAACGAACCATGTTCGCCTCTCTGAGAAAAGCCCAGACAGCAGCGAAGGCGAATATGAGCCCGATACAGACAGCACAGAGGAGCTAGATGGCAGTGGCTCTGTCAGAACCTATAAGACTACAGTAGGCACGCCTAAGGATAGGCCATTCCAGGCACTTGAATTTACTATCAACATCAACGGCAAGCCCCCCAGAGCCCTCGCAGATACAGGTACCATTGGCGGTACCCTGATATCCAACAAATTCGTTAAAACACACAACATCCCCTACACAGCTAGGAAGAATGCCGTCACCCTAAACATGGCAGTCAAAGGATCGCGATCAACTAGCAACTTCTCTGTTGAGGTTATGATTCCGCTAGGCAAGATGAGGGTTGACAAGGTGCCTATGCTGGTCACGCCAGTATCAGAGTACGATATCCTCATCAGTATGGACGATCTGATAAGGCTAGGAGCGGTCATCGATTGCCAAAACCACAGCATATACTTCTCCAAGTACAAGGTCAGAGTTACCCGTGACAGAAAATCTAGAGAGTATAGATCAGCCATGACAAAGCCACAGGAAGTACCAGACTTCCTGGCAATGTTCCCCAAGGTATTTGTCAAAGAAGTACCTGAGGAACTGCCCCCAGTACGAAAGATCATGCACAGGATAAGCCTCATAGACCGGACGAAGCTTTTAAATACACCCACCTTCAAAGCGCCACAAGCCTTGATGCCCAAATACAAGACATGGATCAATGAGCAGATGAACGCCGGTATCCTCCCCAGGACCAGTGTGCCCGGAGGAGCCAGCATGTTTGTGGAAGCAAAACGCGATGGCAGAATCCGCCCTCTGGTAGACCTCCGCTTCAGGAATGATAACACCCAGGCCGATCACACATGGATCCCAGAACAAAACACTATATTAAATGCGGTAGCCAGAGGACGATGCCGCAGCAAGATAGATCTCAGTGACGCCGACTTCCAGACAAGAGTACATCCAGATGATGTGAAGTACAACACTATCAAGACACCCTTCGGCGGCTTTACTAGCCAGGTCATGATGCAAGGAGACATGAATGCTCCCGGAACCTTTGTAAGGACGATGGAGGACCTATTCCATGACGAATTACGCAAGAACATATGGGTCTACATTGACGATCTTTTTGTCTTCAGTGACACCTTTGAAGAGCATGTTAAGGAGGTTACGAACGCCTGCAGTAAGCTGCAGAATGCCGTCTATTATGCCAACCTAAGGAAGAGTGTCTTCTTTGCCACAAAACTCGATATTCTAGGCCACATGATAGACGATCATGGCATCCACCCTGCACCAGAGAAAATCCGGACCATAATGGACTGGACAAGACCAGAGAGCCAGAAAGAACTGCAGCGATTCAATGGAATGGTTAATTATATCTCGCAGTTCATACCCCACATCGCCACCATCACAGCCCCGCTTACAGAACTGAGTGGGAACGCTGAATGGCTGTGGACGGATCTGCAGGAAGCAGACTTCAAAGCGGTCAAGCGAGCTGCAGATAAGCACAAAGTCCTAAGACCGATCGACTATAAAAAGCCCGATATGATATGACTTTTTACCGATGCATCCCCTACAGGTACGGGGGCTTGGATAGGCCAAGGACCAACCAGAGATGCAGCCAGGCCTGCAGCGTTCCACAGCAGGAAGCTGACGCTATCACAAAGCAACTACCCCACACACCAACAGGAAACGCTCGCAATCATTGAGGCTATGGAAGCCTTCGCTCCCCATTTGCTACACAGGCAATTTACAGTGGTTACAGACCACGAGAGTCTCATGAAACTCATGACGCAAAAGAACCTCAATGGATGACAGCAGAGATGGCTATCGCACATCAGTCACTTTGATTTTAAAATAGAATACCAGCCAGGAGCGAAGAATTTCCTAGCAGACTACCTATCGAGAATCCATGAGGGAACCCCAGGACCGTTAGATATAAGCCTCAATGACCCCACAATGGATTATGACAGCCTTAAGCTACCAGAGCCTACCCAACCTCTACAGATCAATACAAGCTACGCCTCCTCTACCGATTTTAGCATTGAATCAGACGACGCCATGTACCACTCAGGCGAAGCCCAAACCGCTCCCACCCTTACCAGCAGTGACTCTATCAGTCGCTGCCGCCCTGAATACCTTATGGACGAGATTACCAGCAATGCAGTAACTCGCTCCCAGAAGCGTAAGGCCTCAGTTTCCCCGCCAGCTACATCAAGCGCAACCAGCAACGATAGCAGAATATCGATTGGAAACTCTTATGGTGATAATAGAACTCTCCCAATCTCTAGTGAAATGGAACGGCGACACTCAAAAATGAGCTGGATGTCATGCACTGACGATGGGTCTGAAATACATAAGAATGAAAAAGAAGGTGCAGGCTACTGGCCAAAGGACCCCAAGGTCCGGAAGTAGAGTAAGAAGACAAAGAGAAAAGAGCAGGATAGGACTTCAACATTGAATACGGGCCTTGAAGCAGGCCAGGCCTTACTACCTGATATCCCATACCTCTCACAGAGCTTCCAGCCTTTTCGTATGAATGATACCATTCTAGCCACACCGCCTATGGCCTCGCTGGCCTTTAGTCCCCTTTACAGCCAAGCAGGCTATGACTCCGATCAGGTAACCAATGCCAACCAATTCCTAAGCACCCTACACTCCCGCCTTATGGGTATCCCCGCCCAGTGAGTTAGAGAAGCCCTTAAGACCAACACCCTCTACACCAGGGTCAAGGAAACCGATAACAAATTGCACTATTCCATCCGCAATGGCCTTCTACTTGCACAGAACACTAATGGGTACGAAAACCTTTATATACCGGTAGGACCTCTTGAGAAGGGGGTATCCCTACGGGATTTCATCCTCAAGACTGTCCATGAAGGCCTCAGACATTTCTCAGCCTACAAATGCTACTCCTATGCGGCTTGCTTCTCCTGGTGGCCACAGATGCGCCAGGACTTTGTCCTATACTGTCGGTCATGCGACAAGTGCCAGATCAACAATCAGCCCACCACCCTACCCTATGGACGATCCCTTACCCTTCCTGACCCCGACGAAGCCTACCAATCCCTAGCCATAGACTTCGCTGGCCCCTTTAACAAATCCGATGGCTATACATCTATCATGGTCATAATGGACCGCTTTACCTCCTACACACATCTCATCCCACTCAAGGACGCTGCTACCTCTGAGAAGATCTTCAAGAAACTCAACAGTACTATCTTTGACCTGCATGGCCTCCCTCTCAGCATTGTCCTTGACCAGGACTCTCGCTTCACCTCTAAGTTTTGGTCACAAATGATGAAGTCCCTTGGTATCCAGGTCTGGATGGCGACCCAATACCACCACCAAACGAATCGCCAGGTTGAACGAAGGATTCGCACCCTGAAACAGCTAATGAGGAAGTTCGTTAACCCCAGACAGAACTGCTGGTCCGGCGCCCTCCCCGCTATTGCAGCACCCATGAATGGCGCCCCTCATGAATCCCTAGGCATCTCGCCATACCATGCCCTCTATGGACGCCCCTGGAAGATACTCAATCCTTTCCAGAGATCCGCCACCAAAGTACCAGCTGTGGACGATATCCTAAACGCCCATGAAGCAACAAGAATGGAAGTAGACATGGCATGAAAGCATGCTACCTTCCGCCAGACTGTCCAGGCTAACAAACGCCGCAAACCCCTAACAGAACCCTTCAAGAATGGCATCCGAGTTCTTGTTAGAGGCCGCCCTTATACCTCCTCCCCTGGACGATCCAAGAAGCTAGAACCACGCTGGTTCGGACCCTTCAAGGTCCTAGAACAACTACCTAACACAGATAACTACAAACTACACCACCCGCCCAGAATGGCACGCCAGAAACCCTACTTCCACGTCTCCTGCCTCAAGGAATACAGAGAGAACGATCGCGATAGATTGAAGTCCCGCAGAATGGACAAGCCAGCACCCATCCTAATCGACAATGCAGAAGAATGGGAAGCAGAGCAGATACTCAACTACCGCCGCCAGAACAACAGGCACCAATTCATGGTTCTCTGGAAAGGCTATGAGCGAACAGACGACTCCTGGGAACCTATCGACGACCTCGACCACTCTCTGGAACTCATACAAGAATAGTGGGACGCTAACTACCTAGCAGAACCGACGCCCCAGATCACCTCCCACTATATTAAAGCTTCCTGGGAACCTATGGAAGTTTCCTCTACACCCTGCACTGCAAACAATTGCCCAGACGACTTCTGGGAACCTTATGACGATGAGGAATATGATTCTATCAGCTCTGAGCAGGACTATTTCCCCACAGATGACGACAGCCTCCTATGGCACACGGACGAGAGCGCTGAGGACCGCGAAGACTTTGGAATGATTATTGATTTTTCAGAATAAGGGAATGTAACATGGGTACATGTTCCGGTAACGGTACACAGGAGCGGGCAGTGCAGGATCTCCTATGTTTAGTTGATTTATATTTGCTTTATTTGATTTGATTTCAGCTCCGCCACTGTCTCTGAGTCAGATAGGCTATGCTATAGTATTGCTATGTTTAGCTTGCTTTGTTGGAAGTTTATATTTAGGATTCCGGGTATGGAATGGTCATGTAACACTGGCGAAGGCTGAGCACTGTTTGTTTGTTTCTTTTCTTGGTCTTGCAGGATTACAGGATTCCGGTATGTGCGCAGCTACTGGTAATGATCGTGATTGCAGGAAGGGTATCGCTCCTGGGTTTTGTATTTAAACCAGTCTTCTGGCTAGCACGAGACAGCAGACTTCGACAGACCTTCAGTCTAAGAATACACTTGGTTGAACGGCAATCCCTGAGTCCCTGAGTTCTATTTGTCCTTCAACTATTACCTCTTGCCTCCGGTCCCTTGAAGCCTCCCTTAGTACCAGCGCTAGCAGGTCTATCGCCGGTCCTACTGTATTTTCGTTAGCCAGGAATAAACCTGTTACACTTCCCCTCATGAACGACGTAAAAACCCAGCCGAGGCCGCCCCTGAAGGTGTCCTCCCTCTTTCTGCACCTCAATGCTGGTTTTGACAATGTTGACAACCCAGGCCTGGCCCGCATCCTCAGGGATGGCGGAATCCATCAGCAAAAATTATTATATGCGTCCTGAGCATCCTGTCTATCAGCCCCTCAGGACTCTCAGAATGTTAACCCTTACTCGGGACGCCATTGTCCATCTACCCCTGCGTCCTCGAAGCCCCGACGACCTCCACCACGAAGTGCATGCGTCCCGATGCCCTCAGACCCTAAGCTCTCCAGCAACCCCACGACCTCCTTCCTGTGCCTCCCTTCTCATAGCGGAATTCAACTCCACTCTAGCATCCAGAAGACTATCCTGATGCTTAGTCTTCCGGATACTACACCGCGATATTTGAACCCCCTCTGCATCAATTGCCATGTCTGGCTACAGGCTCCCAATGCCTTCCAAATAGGTCACATGATCGTCGCGACGGCATTGTGATGGGTAACATGCATGCTCACGAAGGCGTCGTGAGAGCACACATATTCCAGACGCCGTCTTGACTACGTCGTGATAGGTCACATGCATACTCTCGACAGCTTCGTGATCGCACACATATGCCAGACGCCGTCTTGACGACGTCATGATAACTGACCTGCATACTCTCGACGGCGTCATGATGGCGCATATATTCCAGAAGCCGTCTCGATCGCTCCACTATTCATTCGTATTACAGAGTGCCATTCACAAAAGCTTCGAGGAGCTGGTGCCCCTTGTATTGTGACTTTGAACCTCATCCGCATCTTGATATTCTCTTATTACTAGTCTACTACCGTGACCAGGGCGTCCAGGACACCCTGGCCACGGCGATTTTACGTTTCTGAGCTCTCGCTCAGATCTCGCTCTGAAATACAACCCAAGTTGGCCTCCCGGCTCCACAGATCGGCCAACCGAAATCTAATAGTTTAATTTCCTGCAAATCAAATTCCATAAACTCAACGGTTCACACATCGCCAAGTCTACAAAACACCATTCACTGCCACTCCTGCGTCACTTTCCTGCGTGTCGTCCAGGCTAAACGATAGCGGACTGGCGAAGCCCGCGGTCGCTGGCCCCTCTTGAGCTGGTCCCAGCCTCAGCTCCTGTGAGTTACCAAGGCTCACCGGATCTGAATCTAGCATCTGAAGTGCCTGGGCGAACGACGCCTGGTTGTAGTCAAACGACAGTTCGCTCCCCTCGGATCCATCTTGACTCTGCCGGTTGTTGAAATTCTTTGTATATTTCCTATGTATATTCAACACACTACCCTGTATTCTTTTACTTAGTTTGTGTTTCGGCTCCGCCTGTCCACCGCTTACATTACTACAGCTAAGATATATATTATGGTATTTTATTTTGTATTTCAGGATAATATCTCGGTATTTAACATGTGTTTTCCAATCAGGTGGTTAGGATTTTACAGTTGTTTATTCATCTTTTATGCACCATTCTTGGTCCTGATATTTCTAATAATCGCTCCACACCCTTTTCTTTTCACGCATAGTATTTGGGATTTACTTGGTTGGACTTCAGGGTCAGACATGTTCGCACTTATGTTTCTTACATTGTTTTCGCTATATTTCACTTGCACATATGGACACCCACTTTTCTAGAAAAACAGGTGCTACCGCCCACCGGGCTTAGAAGAAATAAGAACCGGAACTCCTACCAATCCCTTCTTCACCTCCTCGCTAAGGGTGCCTTGCAACCCCCCTCGTACTTGCGAAGTATTATCCACATAGAATAGATTGTGCCGCATTCACATTTTGAACACTGGTAGTGCTCTAAACACCCCGCCTGATTGTAAGGGGTGTCTGTTCCTGCACAGCAGCTCGTCTTGGATTCCGACTGGATAGCTGACGCCTCGATAGCTGACGCTCCAGTTCGGCATGAACTGCGTGATGATTGGTAGCAAAGCCTTCACAACTTTCCTGCATCATACGATGATTTTGCTGGATCCTATCTGTGATCGTCTCACGCAGCTCCCTGAGCATGAGTTGCTGCGTTGGCCGTGGTACTGCCCGCCCGGTGTTCTTCTGCCCTAAGAAACGGTCTTGCAAGATTGGTTAGTCATCAGAACAAAAACTAAGGACAGCGGAGGCATTGAGGGTCTCCTACCTCCAACTGCGTCAGGCTTGAAGTCCGGAGGATCCTGATACACCACAAGTCGATATGGGCATAGATGATGGCACTGGATTGCACAAGTGAGACACAGCATCGTACCCTTGACACGATTGATGAATTCCGGGTCTCGCATCCCATGCTTTCTCTTGCCATTGAAATACTTACCATAGATGCATCAGCAAAAAAAGCGTTTGCTCCAGACGGATAGGCATTGCGTCCGGACGCAGGAAATCCGTCTGGAGCATCCTGTCCGCCCAGCCCGCCCTCAGTTGGCCCCAGCACAATGGTTGCATCCTAGTCCGTTGGGTGCAATACAACCCGCATCCTGTCCGCCCAGTGCACCTGGATGGTCCATTTCACTCCCTAATCTCCCGAAGAAACCCAGGGTAAGTGACCCATAGGGCTCTGCATTGTGGAACTCTCCCTGCCCCTGATGGCCTCTACTTACAACAGACTACTTTATCACCAGGTAAAGGCTGTTCAGGCGAAAAAGGATCTAAACATAGGATGACTAACCATCTATTGTCCCGGTAACGACCCAAAACATACCCCTTAATTGAACACTGCTAAAAACTCTCGCAAAAGGTTTCTAAGTTCTTCCCACCTTGTATTAGGCTTCATGATCGAATGAGTTGACCTATTGAATATTATCAACCTTCGGAGAGGGCCATTCTCATCCATCCAGGTTGACACTATTTATTACTCCTAAGCGAGCGGATTCCAATGAGGCCCTTCCTGACTGTAGCGGATTCCATTGAGGCCCTTCCGGACTCTACCGGATTGCAATGGGGCCCGGCCAGACTCTAGCGGATTGCAATAAGGCCCTGCCAGCCCCTAGCGGACATCGGCGAGTGCCCGGTGAGGTATCTGCCTTTTTCTTCCTGCTGACCTCTATAGCCATGCGGACGCTTCAAATCCTATACCATTCGATTCCCCTCGACCGGCGGATTCCAACGCACCCTGTCCCGAGGCTGTCCGACCGCTGGTTGAAATGTTATCCAAACCTTTGTACTTGAGTTACCCGGGCAAGTACTTTCAAATTGTCGTCTACTGGGTGCTACAGGCATGCGGACGCTTCGAGACCTATACCATTCGATTCCCCTCGGCGAGCGTACTCCACTGAGACCCTTCCCGACTCTGGCGGACATCTGCCCGCTGAGGTATCTGCCTTTTTCACCCTGCTGACCTCTATAGCCATGCGGACGCTTCGAAACCTATACCATTCGATTCCCCTCGGCGAGCGGACTCCAATGAGACCCTTCCCGACTCTGCCGGACATCTGCCCCCTGAGATATCTGCCTTTTTCATCCTGCTGACCTCTATAGCCATGCGGACGCTTCAAAACCTATACCATTCGATTCCCCTCGACCGGCGGACTCCAACGCACCCTGTCCCGACGCTGTCCGACCACTGGTTGAAATGTTATCCAAACCTTTGTACTTGAGTTCCCCGGGCAAGTACTTTCAAATTGTTGGCTACTGGGTGCTACAGGCATGCGGACGCTTCGAGGCCTATACCATTCGATTCCCCTCGCCGAGCGGATTCCAACGCACCCTGTCCTGACGCTGTCCGACCGCTGGTTGAAATGTTATCCAAACCTTTGTACTTGAGTTACCCGGGCAAGTACTTTCAAATTGTCGTCTACTGGGTGCTACAGGCATGCGGACGCTTCGAGACCTATACCATTCGATTCCCCTCGCCGAGCGGATTCCAACGCACTCTGTCCCGACGCTGTCCGACCGCTTGTCGAAATGTTATCCAAACCTTTGTACTTGAGTTCCCCGGGCAAGTACTTTCAAATTGTTAGCTACCGAGTGCTACTGTTTTCTAGACTAGCTTTAATAAATATAATATTATTCCTATATTAGTATCTCAATGACTCAAATAAGTAAACATGAGTAATACTGGATGGATCTTTCCGGACAATTTGGATATTCTCCACCGTTTTCACTAACTCATTCAAAGTCCTTGAAGGTAGAGTTGTTGACTTAGCAGGTATCCGATGATAGCCAGTTACACCTGAGTACTTCCACAATTCTACTATCGTATCGGGTTGCGTCCGGAGAACCTTTTTGCGTCCGGAGAACCTTTCTGCGTCCGGAGAACCTTTCTGCGTCGGGTACCTTCTGAGTCCTTGGTTGCGTCTGGTGCGTCCGGGCGGCATGGACCCCTGTCCACCAGCACCCAATAAAAGACCGCACACCCAGAACGTGAGTTTAGGTTCTATGCGCCTGGACCGCCGGACGCACAGGGAGCACGGGGCGCGTCTGGGTGTAACCTTTTTTTTTTGCTGATGTGGCGTCGGCAATCTGAGACGGGAGGAACCGGAATGATATAGGCTCCATCCAGGTCATAGTGAGTCGTGATTGGAAGTCCTGGTTAGGCCACGGGCGACGGGCGGATACACACCTCATACCCATGGGAGGCTCACATGAACCTGGCATCCTCGAGAAGGTATTCGACACTACGAGTGATCGCAGTGGGGTCGCCCGCTAGTCTGTATAATTCCCGTATATGATTTTTTATATATTCGAGGAACTGCGCCCGCACGCCAGAGTGTTTTTGACGTATCGTTCGTAGTTAGTGGAGCACCCTTTATGGTTGTGACCTCTGACTTACAATGTCTAAACTCTTCGACAAGGGTTCAATATATCCGGCATCCGCAATCTCATCTTGTGCACAACTCCAAACACGATGCACCCCAGACGTCAAAGCAACCGGGTTCTGGAGTGGTTTAACATAAAGGGTGTACTGAAGGATCACATCGTTTGCTACGCCTAGTATTGCCCCCTCCACGCCTGTCACCGTGTTTCGCCGCGAATTAATTGCATGCCGGACAGAATCATTTCCTCTTGTACGCCGTTCGCCTGGTGGCCTTAAGCTCCTGATACAAGACCTTGTTGTGCTAGCGACGCCAGGTGGGCACGAATACCGTGCTACGCTTGATGATGGGAATGTCGCAAGGGACAAGGGCCTACCGGGAGCTATGGTCACACGGGCCGCGGGCATCTGTGGGACCATTGCTGCCTCCTGTGCACCAGAGTTGGTCGAAATTCACACAGTCCTTGGGCGATTGTTTCCGTGTGTCTCCACCAATCGTCGCCTAGATGTGATATCGGATACTCAGCGATGCTATCGTCGCTGAGGGGGACGGGTTCCATATGCCCTTGTCCGTCAGCCTCCATATCAGGTTCAGTAAATGCTGTGGTCTGAATTGTACTACTCAGGAGGAGCTTGGCCGGTCGTGCTAGAAGCCGTCTCGCGATTGGTGGTGAGGAAGAATTACGACCTCACGATTCAGCACTATTGAAGCTGCCTGATTCTGGATGTTGTGTTACCGACCTGGACAGCCTATCCACTGGTACAACGTCGGCTCTAGGCCTGTTCATATTGCCACCTCGTGAAGTTGGCTGATTTGATCCCATGGAGTCAGGTATGACGTCGCACCTTCGCCGGCTCAGTTTGCCCACTCGTGGAGTTGGCTGACTCGACCTCATGGAGTCGGGTATGATGTCGGACCTGCGCCCGTTGAGATTGCCTACCCGGGGTGGTGGCTGACTGCTCGAATTCGGATGCATGTGGGATATAGGACGGGTAGTGAACGTTGGTAAAGATTGGAGTCAATCTGATAATTGGATGTGTGTTTGGTGAAGACGAGGAGTGAGTATTTTCCTTTCGTCGAAGAGGGCGCGTTAAGTCTTATACCTGTACGCTAGGATGTAGGGGTCTGGTAGGCTCACTTACTATCACTCGGTATGCAAGGGAGGGATGTGCCTACACAAAGGGGTTTAAACTTTCAATAACATATCTGCGGTTCAGGAATTAGGACTCACAGGTCTATCGTGAGAAATAATAAATGAAATGAAGGTGTCGCTAATGTCTCCAGACAGGCAAAATCTAGCTACAAGCAGTATCGGTTAGCGACGAGGGCTGTTCGCGAGACACTCACTACGCTAAAAGAGGATTAGGATCTACTCTCATCTCCCCGTGTCGACTCATCACCACTAACCGAAAGTGTATTCAAGGAATACAGTACTGCCTTGTGAATAATCTGAGGCAGGCGGTTAACTCTAGAGCGGATATAACTATAGACAGACCATCCCTCGGTATCACAGTGAAAGAATAGCCCACAATCAGTATTGGAATTATGGGCATCGTAGGCGCGCCCGAGACGCAGACAATCGCAACATTGGTAGGGCACATCATACTGTCGTCAGGAGAGTTAGACGGGACGTCCGATGAGCGCGATTTCCCTACAAAATACGGGTTTCACATCGTGAAGCCTCAAGTTGGGCTTTGGAGTTGAAATTCAAGCCCTCCAGGGGACCCCACACACGGGGGTGAGACGTCCGACAAAAAGGCGAAACCACGGTGGGGTCAATGTCGCTGGGTGAAAGCTAGCTACAAGCAGCATGGGCTGACGACGAGGTTGCCCGGGACACACACTACTCCAAAAGAGGATGATCAGGAGTATCTACTCACATCTCCGAATGGCGAATCTGCTCCACTAAGCTCGTTGAAATCTTATTGAGAGGAATACAACCTTGTGGTTCACGCAGGACCGGACATCACTATGCACAGAGTATCACTCGGTATGAGAGTGAAAGAGTAGCCTACAATCTGTATTGGAAAGATGGCCATCGTGGCGGCGCCCGGTACACGGACAATCGTAACCTTCATAGGACACATCATGCAGTCGTCGGGAGAGCGACAAGGGACGCGGAGTCTGGGGGTCAAGATTGTCCCTGTGAAATGGGGCTTTGGGATCGTGAAGGTTCAAGTTGGGCTTTGGAGCCGAAATCCATAGGACCCCACACGCACGTGTCGGGCGTCGGACAAAATAAGGGAAATGATGGTGGGGCAAATGTCTCGGGCTGGGCGAAAGGTAGCTGCAATCAGGATTGATTGACGACAAGGTTGCACGGAAAACACCCACCACGCCCAAAGAGGATTAGAAGTATCTACTCGGATCTCTGAACAGCGAATCAGGACGACTCAGCCCCCGGAAATCTGTATGCACTTAGAGTTCGTTACAGGGCGGACGGGGCCCCGAAAAACGCGGGCCCCTTGCCCAATGCGCCGCCCCGCCCCGCCGAACGGCCTGGGGCGGAGCGTGTTATTTTACGGTTCCCTGCCCCTGCCCCCGGCCCAGGCCGTTCCCCAGAAGGGTCCCCATTAAAACAGGTGTGGAGAAATGGGGCCCCATCCAGGGAATGAGCGGGGACTCGCCCAGGACGCGGGCGGGGCGGGGATCACCACCAAAATAACCCCCCCGGCCCGTTGTAACGCCGGGGCCTGGCGAGGGAAAACCCGCCCCGCCCCGCCCTGTAACGAACTCTATCCCTGCCCCTGTCCCTGCTCAGGCCCCTGCCTCACCCATACCCCAGACAGGTCCCTGTTAAAAATAGGTTGTAACAAACGGGGCCCTGTCCAGGGAATGAGTGCGGGCGGACCCCGGGGAGGGGCGGGGCGGGGATTACCCGAAACATACCCCCCCGGCCCCGTGTAAGGGCGGGGTCTGCCGAGTCAAAACCCGCCCCGCCCCGCCCCGTAACGAACACTATATGCAATGAATACAGCCTTGTGAATAATCTGACCCAGGCGGATCATGTCTACTAACGGGATGTGCACAAATACAGTAACTGGCAACTAGATTCTTAAAGTTGCGAATACCAGACGCCAAAGTAAGGGGGTACATGGAATTGATGACTATGATACAGGAGATAGGAACACGACAATGTAAAGAATATGAGACGTCTAGGAAGTGTGTCGCTGACACGAGAAGGTAACAGAATACGGGAAGTCTTGGAAGTGTGTTGATGTAATCTGGGATTTAAGGGGTGGGGTGAAAAAAAATAAGCGGGAAGTGGCCAGAACGGTTAAGTTCATGTTCTGTGACGCCCTCGACGGGCTCTCCGACGTCAGGGGGCAGTGTGCATCTGGGGTTCAGGTTTGTTGGGTGGTTCGGGGCTGGGTGTGTTGGCCGTATTCGTCGCATTTAGAGGGCGGTTATCGCGAGATCCCGGTGCGGCAATTTGCTGGGGTGGGTGGGGGTTTGTGGTCTCATGACAAACGCTCGGCGTAGGCGCGGGCGAAGTGGTGGCTGAGTGAGAAGGGGTCGGAAGAAGGGGGGTAGACTCTGCTCGAGTAAACATCTCAGACGCAAAAATAAAGCGCTTGGCCCGATAAATATCGCTCGCTGCTGGTTGTTCTGATTCAGCAGCAGGGGTATTTACAGTTGTGTCGTGCCTACGCCGTGGGCCACGATGCTCTCTAGTCCTGCGCACCACAGCTCCCAACCCCGGTCGGGGCGCCACCGCCTCTTGTTTGCGAGTCTTCACGAGTTTTGCAAGCCGGGGATCCTTTTGAACAATAGCCCTCAGGACTCTAGCCAGCTCCTTCTCAGATGGCCCAGTGGCTGAATCCCGGTGTCGTGAATCCCCGGAACGTCTGCCTGGTGGATCTCCGACAGGAGAATAATCGCTGCCTGAGGTGTTCCCACGCTCCGATTGACCGCTGTCCCCGTCGTCTTCCTAGATATATGATTAGATAAGATGTTGAATGACAATAAAAGCAAACTTACTTTGTCACATTGAAGAATTTCTCTACCTCGGTGATCAGGAGTGTGAACCTGTCCCGGCGGCAGCAGATCATCGTCGTGGTGACTGTGATCGGCATTATCTTCGTCTTCGCTGCGGCTGGCGTCGTTGAAACTCTGGTCGTCGTCGTCATCGTCCCCGGCTCCGATGTCATCCCACTACCCCCACTGGTCCCAGGCCTTACAATCGAAAAATGCAGGTCCACCGGAGGCTGGCGCCTGTGTTTCGTCTCGGCCCTCTCCCTGAATCTGGCATGACTGCAGCACCAGGAGATCAAGAGGATCTTTGGCAGGGTTAGCGAGCGCCACACCCGGATGTCATCGTTTGTATTGAAAAAGATGAGCTCCAAGAGGGGGAGGGGTTCCAACGGTTGCCGGCGTAACGCGCTGGCTCCATGCCCAGCTGCCCCAATGAGATAACGGGGATATTGGATGGGGTCCTCCACATGTTGTCGCTTGACCACGCCGAGTAGGGATTGCAAGTTTGGCGATGCTAAGACACCCCACGCAATCCCTCCACCCGAGTCTTCGTCATGCCAGGGGTAGTGGGTGAAGGCGTGCCCGGCTTTGGTTGCGCCTGTTCATCGAATAATGTGGATCCTGATCGGTCTTTGGTAGTACGTAGAGGCCCAATCGTATTGGGCCACTGGAAAAACTGTGAGTACTAGTCGTAGAATCGCATAATGTAAATGGGGGCGAACACATGCTCAGAATATCACAGACTTCTGCATCTATTGGATTATCTGCCCCTTCGGCATGGAGACGATCGTTCGTCGCCTGAAGCTTCTTGGCTGTGTCCCCAACAAACACTGGTATTTGACGTTCGACTTCATCGACGTCTGCAGGGCGGTGGTTGGTTTTGATGAATTTAATTTGGCCTTTGACAGGCGTGAGAAAGCGTGCGAAACTGAGTTCCGAGTCCATTTTGATGCCAGTCAGACTCCTAGGGTTCCACCCGAGCCCCGTGATGTATGCTTTGACTTGTTCGCGCATCCCTTGTACGCAGCTGTAGCCTCGCGAGCATTCAAGAACCCACACCAGCTTCTGGCGTAGTATATCTCCCCATAGCGCCCCCTGATTCCAGCTGTGGTTAGGTCGCAAATTTCTGACATATGCGTAGTATGTTTGACCCTGACCTCGAATCCTCCACGGCTGGCTCAAACGGTGGGCTTACACCGGACATCAATGAACAACTAGTTAAGTTAAAAACATTGGATCATATCTGGACGTTCTGAAATGTGTGATCATGCTAAACAGAGAAGATTTCTTACGTCCTTCACGCCTCACCAGCAATGGCAGCTGCGCGAGGATGCATTTTGGGGCGTTTTGCGCTGGTAGCGTTAACCCCCGAGGGCTGGATTGTTTGGCATCAGGGAATAACCGAAACGTTAAGGTAATGCGCTCTTAAATTGATGAAGTGATAGTCCTTACTTTGACCTTTCCCCACGGCATGCGTTTTTCTCAAAGGGGCCATTTGATATAGGGACCAGGGGAGAAGATGTGTGGAAGTAAACGCTAGACAGATCCTGTAGAGGGGAAGGATGGGCGGTAGGTGGCCTTGTGATACTGCCGGTAGAAAACAACATGTGCGGCGCTGCGGGCGTGTCGAACGGTCGGAATTTCGCCACGCGTTTGTGTCTGTGAGGTTCGGTCTGTAATAGCCCTATGTGGTACGATCTGGTGTGTCGTCAATCGGCATGATCCCCGCCCCTGACGATCACCCAAGGGTTTGAGCCGCGATAAGAGCCGCATCGTCAATGGCAGAAGTCTTGACGCAGAAACGTCCACTGTTGACCGGAACATCACATTCTGCAAGTATACGGGACGGGCACTCGATCTAGAAAAAACCAGACTAAACATCGCTGTGAGCTACACACACAATGATCAAATGAAAAAAAGCCAAGGAAAGAATCAATCACCCTTTGAAATGACAGTCCAGACAACTAATCCACAGCTTATCTAGGTAGACATCGCCGATAGTCGGCGCGCCATCGAATCCCTCAGTTCTCCTGTCAAGTTCTCCTGACCAGCACCAGTACGCACCCTCTTGGACTTGGGGTCCTCTCTGCTCTCGGCGTCAAAACCAGCGCGACGTTTCCGCATCTCTTCGGATCTCTGATACTCCTTGATAAAGTAATTCAAACGCTGTTTATCGGGCGTCTGCTCCATGCGATAATCCTCATCGGACTGTATGCCGTGCATGGGGTCATCTTTGCCTTGAGCGGGGCCATGGAGGACGTTTAACGGTTGCTGTCGATTCTGCCCCCTTAACGATTTGGCAAGAAGGGGGATACTATTCGCCGGCCATTAAGCGTGTCCTAGAGGCGGATGTGGCAATATTGTAAAGAGGATCTCACTTCCATGCGGAGAGTATGAGAGGCCCAAGGACGACTCGGATAAATGAGAGGTATCATCCTCACGCGCGTCGTCCGTATCACTACCCTCCCAATCAGTAGGTCTGTCGTCGAACAATTCTCGGGCATGAATCTGGCCTCTAAATTGTGCCGGATCATTGGCCCAGTTTCAGACGTCATTTTGATTGAGATAGTCGACTCGCCTCAGTGCCGGGGTGTCTTGCCGCTCTGAACCCCGATCACGGTAACAGTACACCATGAGATCCCGCAGGTCGTCGCGCAGAGGATTTGAAAGCAGCCAAGCTCTTACAGTTTCATCGCTGTCGATGAAGACATAATCCATGCTATGAACCTCTCGCATTGGCGACCTACGTAACCTTCTACGCCGTCACCCTGTAGCTGCAAGTATGTAGCGGATTCGGTGGTGAGGTACGGATCTGTCAATCATAGCTGACATTCAACAGATGTCATAGGAATCCAACTCGACGAAGACTACGCCATTGCCATGAGGGGGACGCCAATGGAGTAAGTTATAGTTTGGGGCGACGTTTACCTTATTCCTTTCAAACTGGGATAGTGCCAGACGACGTCGCGACGGCAGGACATAAACGATACGCACGCTGCCCGGACGCCCAAGCAGAGAGCTCCAATCTATATCTCATAAGGCAGTAAGTAAAAACCTGAAGGAGGCTGATGATTTAGGAAGTAACTAACCTGTGGGCCTACGGTTGGGTGCCGGGCGAAAACCCCGGGCAAGAGGTTGGATTTGGACTGCCGCGGGGCAATTATGCGGTGGATCAGGTAACATGTGCGCAGGCGCAGGGTCATTATCCTGTGAACTTGAATTATGTACGATTTGTGGGTACGCAGGATCATTACCAGGTTGAACAGGTACATCCGGACCCGCCGCAGACACATCACCCAAGGGAGCCTATCTGAGCTGTCCGGCAGCACAGATGTTGACTTGTGCAGCCGGTACGTTTGGACAAGCCGTACCTGGAGGAGCCTGTCTGAGTTGTCGGGCAGCCGCGACGTTGACCTGTGCAGCCGGTATGTTTGGACCACCTATACCCTGAGGAGCCTGTGCGAGTTGTCCGCCACCAGGGACGTTGACTTGTGCAGCAGGTACGATTGGACCAGCCACACCCGGTGGAGCCTGTCCGAGTTGTCCGGCCGCAGGGACATTGACTTGTGCAGCCTGTACGTTGGCACCAGGCTCACCCGGGGGAGCCTGTCCAAGTTGTCCGCCGGCTGCGAAATTTGGACTAGCCGCACACGGAGGAGCCTGTGCAAGTTGTCCTGCAGTAGCGACGTTGACTTGGCCAGCCGGTAGTTTTAGACCAGCAGCACCCGCGGGAGCCTGTCGGAGTTGTCCGGCAACAGTCACGTTTGGACCAGCCGCTCCCGCAGGAGCCTGTCCAAGTTGTCCTGCAGTAGGGAGGTTGACTTGTGCAGCCGGTACCTTTGGACCAGCCACACCTGGGGGCGCCTGTCCGAGTTGTCCTGCAGCTGCGACGTTTGGACCAGCTGCACCCGGAGGAGCCTGTCCGAGTTGTCCGGCAGCAGGGACATTGACCTGGGTTCCCTATAGTTGTCGCCGCTCCCGCCTCATTTGGGGCCCCTGGGAGTAGTAACGATGCATGCAAGACCACCTGCCCCGCGGGGATTGCGGGATTTGGCACTACCATTTTGCCTTTGTTATTTGTGTCATTCAACTTCCGGCAACTGGCCTTAACCAGTTCCACGACTACTTTCTCGATCTCCTCTAGACGATGCATATTATTGGTTGCCACGGTTGAGACGATGAGATCGCAGGCAGGACGCAAGGTCCTCATGCCTTTCTATATAGGCAGGAAGTCAGCGTCAGAGAAATCTTTAGGCGTTCGCCCTGCTGGCGCAAAGCCCCTTGCTATCATCTGATCCTTCACACAGTTCCGCCACTCTATGTACATTTTCTATTGAGCCTGGACTTGTGTGAAGCACATGTTTAGCTTATGATCGCTAATGGCACGACCGCCTGGGTTGGTGCGATGCATGCTGATTGCCCCTTGAAGCGAACTAGGCGGGTGTTGATCTGTCTGTCCCGGCGCAAGGACTCCGACATTTTGCATGAATGGGTACTGCATGTTGATATTTTGCGCCATGTCTGTTGCGGGTTTGTTTATCTCGATAGTTGATTTCGAGATTCTAGTCTTCTGAATATAGAGGATGTTGTGGATGTTGTAGATGTTGTGGCTGTCGGATTATCCTTGGTATGAACTTGCTGCTGTCGTGATCAACCCACATTATATATACAACTCGCAGACATTCAAGATTGTTTGAAAGCATCATGAATTGTTTGAATTGCCTCCAAGAATCCAGACGCATCAAGAACTGACACCTCGGGCGTCCATTTGTATTTCAGTTGTTTCCTGTGAACGCAAGATGATAACCAGCTGATACAACGTGACATCACAACACAGAACGCTAAATCTGTTCGACGGCTGGTGATAGATCAGTGTGCATAGCGCTAGGCCCAGCATCTCCAGTCATCCGCACCCGTTAACATCGAGACGATGACAACATCCCACTACTATCACCTACACTGGACTCCCGAAATCGGCGGCGCCGAATTCCATTATGCCAGTCAAAGGTTCATTTTGTCGCAAAAGATACAAACGTGCAGGCGCATGCAAGACACACTTGCGAAGTGGACATGCAAATCCCGATATGGTACTCGCATCCACAATACGGAATCCACCTGCGCATCGCATTACCGACCGGGGGATCAACCTATCGGAAGCCAACGAACCCATCGAACACTCCGACTCAGACTACAAATCAGATCCTGCTGGAGATACAGCCGGTAGTGAGCTCAACGCACCTGATGATACGCTTGCGCGGGAACCCCAAACAGAAGTACTCGAGGACAACATGTACCCAGTCGCGGCGGAACAGGAGGATTATCAGTCCGCGGGGGAACCCATTGGAGCTGTTAAAGAGTATAAGGAAGAATGCAGGGATTTGTGCCAGAACCCATGGGCTTCGCTTGCTTCTGCCCATGGTTTCAAACTTGCATCTTGGTTCGTTGAGTGCAAATGCTCACAGACGCGGATTAACGACTACTTTTCGAATGGTATTTGAAACTCGACATCCGTTGGTGATAGATCTATGCATACCTTGCAGAATCTTCTCCAACACTTGGATCTGTATAGCCCGTATCTGCAATGCTTGCAGGGACATGTGGAGGACGGTCAGAGAACATTACGATTCTTCTATCAGAACGTCCTAGACTGCATGAAATATCTTCTTCGCCAGATAGCCTATCGTGATGACTTGGTCTATGCCCCACGCAGTCAATAGGACCAGAGCGGACAGAGAATTTAGGCAGAAATGCATAAGGCTGACTGGTGGTGGGAAGTCCAAGTACTGCCGCGTAGCCTCTTTTATGTGAAAGCATACTAATAGATCACAGGAAACACTCCCGGAAGGGGCCACTGTTGTTCCAATCATTGGGACGTGAGATCAGACGAATCTCACCAACTTCTCTGGAGACAAGAAAGCATGGCCGGTTTATATGCCCATCGGAAATCTTCCATCGAGAACACGTAACACACCTAGATCAATGGCGACTCCACTTCTTGGGCTATTGCCCATTCCGCCCAAGCTCGCAAAGTCCTCTAGTGGCGACAAACTCCAGACACTGATAGATGCCGACACACTGCGTGGCGTATTCGAACTCATTTTTGCGCCATTGAATGGGGCTGCGCGGGAGGGTGCCCCTATTGATTGTGCTGACGGCAAGATCCGGAGATGCTTCCCGATAATGTGAGGGTGGATTGCGGACCATCTGGAACACGTTACCCTACACGGGATCAAATCCAAAACCTGTCCTAAAGGGGAGGTGCCTCCAGAAGAATTAGGAAGCCGAGCTGGCCACCATCGTGCTAGAGATTACGCAAGATACGAACGCTACGAATGCGAAAACCTGTCCCTAGATTCCAAGACCCACGAGGCTGCTTACGCTCGCTACAGGAATGAAACTCATGAGATCAAGAGGGGGCAAAACATTTTTCAATGACTTGTGAGAGTTTCGACGCCGGATCTGCACAAGCCGGATATGCTCTATCCAATATATCTAGCACTCTTCAAGCATATGATGGACTGGATTCAGGGATTTCTCAAAAAACATGCGCGACAGCAGGCCTTCTACGAGGGCTAGAGAGCTTTGCCCCCTTACCTGGGATTCTTTGTCCACAAAAAGGCCTACAGACAGGTTACGCAGTGGCCAGCAAAACAGATGAGGAATCTCGGGTGTTGTTTGTTGGGAGTTCTCGCTGTGGCGTTAAGACAGCTTGATAGTACCCAGGTGCAACCCTTCAGACGTGCACGCACCGGTGTCAGATCACTGCTTGACTTTACCATGATGGCGCAATACCGAAGTCACACACCCGAGACTATATCTTATATGGAACAATATGCGACGCAGTTCCACGAGACGAAAGACATCTTCTTGGAGTTTTGCAAATCCAAACGGACGCAAGAGAACGCTGATTAGTTGCGCAATGAGCTGCGTCGTCAGAGAGCCCAGATGAGGGAGCGAGTGCCCCCATCCCAGGGGCGCCGGATCAGTGACGACAATTGTGAAGAAGAGACCGACTAACCTATGGAATTGATACATGCCGAATCTGATTTCAACTTTGTTAAGATGATCCTAATACGGCACTTTCGCTATCACATCTACATGTTCGGCAATATTCACATGTATTCTACCGTGTAGGGAGGGCTCGCACATATGGAGCAAATCAAGGATGGATAGCGACGCTGAAATAAAATCGACGCAGCACGAGAGATACTCAGCCGCTACGGTCGACAACATGCGATCCGCATGAGATCTTTGAACTTGGAATTCCGTCAAAGTGCAGGAGCTGATTTACCAACTGAGGTAGTAGAACATTTAGAGAAGACAAGGCCCACACCAACCCCACCAGCCCATCGTAGGATTCTGAAGGGACGTCGTGATAATATCCACGACGTCATTGATTTTGGCAGAGCATATGAGATATCCCAGGAGACGATTTGTTGAGAATTGATACGATATAGCCCACTGAGCCTGCCTCCAGAGCGCCGACTGCCGGAAATTCCGGCGATACTTCGAGCTTTGACCGTGGAACTCCTGACGCAACTGAAGATCCCGGTTCTTGCATTCCCGGAGTCAGGTGTTTACGACATACACACGGCCCGATGCACGGGTGCTCAACTCTTCCGTAACCAGACCAGTCGGAACCCTTGCTTTGGAATACAGGCCGGTGGGGAGAATATGTATGGTGCGCTCTGGTGCCATCTTCCGGCAAGGCTCATAGCTGTGTTCAAAATCCGGTCAGGCAATATGCAGCAGGATACGGTCTATCGCGTCGCCGGTGTTCAATTCATGAGCCTGGTAGACTCTGGACGACTGTCGGACGTTCACGGTCTGGTAACCGTTCAGCTCAGAGAGGCTACCCGTGAGCTCACAATTGTGGATATTGGGACAATCTTAGGCCTAGCGCAACTGATGCCGGAGACAGACTGGCGCTGGCTTGTCAACTGTCGGATCCATTTCCGCACATTTCACGAGATCTATTAGGATGACAGAGGGGGCTTGTATAATAAAATAAACTCGGGGAGCGAGGTAGCCTAGATGTGGGCTACATCGCTCCCCGACGGAGATGTAGGGTCAGGATCACAACTAGACGATAAACGTGTATATTAGACAAGTATATGGTAGAGATATAGACATAGAGGAATAGAAACATCTAGAAACAAACAAATTATGCACGATAGTGGTAGTAGGAGGCACACTGGCAGGAATGCCTAGGGTGATATCGGGGGCAAGTTGTGATGAGCACGCCCGGAAGAAGGAGGAAAAGGGAGTACCTTGGGGAGTCGTCCGGATGCTGTGGAGATACGAGGCAGGAAAAGAGACGTCAGGACTTGAGATAAGAGGTGGGAGAAGAGCAGGAGATGTAGGGTGGCGGCGGGATGTGGGTAAGGTCCGACGTCACAGGAGGACGCAATCGGGGTTGGGAATGGCATCCCGACGCGGGGGACTGACAGGAGGGAAAAATGACGTCGGATACGTCCGCACGCTGCGCCTGTGCCTCAGACGCAGGATTAATTTATGCTGATGTCTCCCTGTACCTCGTCCTCTGGGTCGCTTCCTTCCTGGGTGAGCACAGCTGTAAGCTGGTTTTCCAGGGCGGGCTGGGCCCCGTGGCCCCCGTCAACGTTGGGGCCCCTCACGGCTTCCCCATCGCTCCCCTGGCTCTTCCTTATTTATGTAGCCCGCCTCCACCTCAGGATCCCCGGAGGACTGATACTCTCCTACCTGGACGATTTCGCACTGACTGCCTCCTCCCTTATCTACTAAAACATCTGTCTACTACAAGGACTGTTTAGTACCATTCAGGCCAAGGCAGTACGCTTGGGCATATCTTTCTCCGTCCTCAAAACAGAGCTCATACGCTGGAGGGCCCCCAGCCAATGGCGCTTACAGGTCTGTCTCTCACCCATCCAGTTATATGGGGAAATCTTTCACCCCGGGATTCCCTCCGGCGGCTAGGATACTGGTTCACCCCCACGCTGTCAACATCGACTCACTTCTCGCACCGCCCGGCGTTTGCCCAAGGGGCCTTTGCCCTCATAAGACCCCTCAGCCCCTCAGCCCCCCTGGAGCAAGGCTAGCCCCCTACCTGTCCCACAGGCTGGCATCATGACTGGTCGTGCCCAGACTTCTCTACGGGGCAGACCTTTTTACGCGCAATGCGGGCTCTATCACAAGGCTTAAAACTCTCTGGCACAAGGTGCAGAGGTGGACCACGAACTGTTTCTCAACCCCCACCAGCATCCTGGCAATTGAGTCCTGTTGGCCCCCTATCCCCCTCCGGGTATCGCACCGGCAGAGGCCGGCAGCCCTTTGGACAGTCTGCTCCCCTCGCAATGTTACCCCGGCAATGGCATGACAGCAGCCCTCCTTCGCCTCCCTCCTATCGTACTGGGCCCCGGACAATCCAAGGGCCCACACCAAGGGCCTCTAGTCGGTCTACCTCGCCCTGAGCTGGAAGAGCCCCCGGCCCTCTCCCCCCCTCCGGGACCTCCTCCCGATAGACGTGGTGGGTCACAGGACTATCTCCTTCACCGGGTGACTGTCCAGCATGCCCTTGATCAACGCGCACCTGGTCACTCAAGTCTTGGCCCTCCTTCCCCCTCAATCTCTGATGACGAGCAGGTACACTGCCCGAAACAACAGGGTTAAGGAAACCCTCACCGAGGACTCGTCTCGGCTGTTCCCCCCCCCCCACTTATTATCACCACCCCCGCGCCTTACATGCTTGCCCCTTTAGGGGTTTAAGCAAGTTCATGGCAGGGCGGTTCTACCAGATGAGAGCCAGGAAAAGCTACCTGGCAGCACACCCCTCCTCGAGGGCCCCAGAGGCCAATTCATCCTTCCCCCGCGACAGTTTGCAACCAGAGACATTCGAACACGCCATTCTTGCATGCCCCTTTAGACAAGGCGCCCGCATACGTCTTCTCTACGGCGTCAGGGATATCTGTCATGAAGCCTCCCACTGGACCTCTGTCCCCCTACTAAAAAGGCTCGCACACTACATCGGCGTCACCTCCACCGGCTTCCCTCCAACAATGTTCCCGCCCACCACAACCCCTTTCTCCCCGACATTTCCCCTCTCACCCCCCAATCCGCCGCCCCCCCTGTTCCTAGTGTTTTCTTTGACCGAGGCTAAGTTAATGTGTAGCGAGTGGAGATTTTTCTTGCCTGTAGGTTATGCTGGCATAGAGTTCGTTACGGGGCGTGGCGGGGAGGGCTTTGACTCGCCAGGCCCCGCCCTTACAATGGGCCGGGGGGGTGTCACAAATCGTGACTAAGCAAGGCAGATTTCACATGACTCATACTTATGAGTCATAAGGTATGTTGGATTTCACACTATGACGTTACTTGACTCATAGTTCTCACATGACTATGCACTTGCGA
>Ga0307517_10002095_pt1 | contig 32471 bp, 28 predicted proteins | sample 23_EM_MG_FD_194515 | JGI IMG/M metagenome (GOLD analysis project Ga0307517, IMG submission 194515) | Populus trichocarpa ectomycorrhiza microbial communities from riparian zone in the Pacific Northwest, United States - 23_EM | ecosystem: Host-associated > Plants > Roots > Unclassified | place... | reverse complement strand
TTACAATGGACATGAAGGGATTGTGAAACTACTACTCGCACGGAACGATATCAATCCCGACAAGAAAAACAACGAGGGTAAAACCCCGCTGCGGTGCGCTTCTTACTGTGGGCATGAGGGGGTGGTGAAACTTCTACTCGCACGGAACGATGTCGATCCCAACGAGCCAGACAGCAGCGGCCAAACCTCACTCTGGCGTGCTTGTTTTCATGGGCATGAGGGGGTGGTGAAACTACTCCTCGCACGGAGCGATATTAATCCCGACACGCCTAGCGACGATGGCCGAACACCGCTCTGGGTCGCTTCTTACAACGGGCACGAGGGGGTGGTGAAACTACTCCTCGCACGGAACGATATCAATCCCGACAAGCAAAGCAAGGATGGCCGAACATCGCTCTGGAACGCTTGTTACAATGGACATGAAGGGATTGTGAAACTACTACTCGCACGGAACGATATCAATCCCGACAAGAAAAACAACGAGGGTAAAACCCCGCTGCGGTGCGCTTCTTACTGTGGGCATGAGGGGGTGGTGAAACTTCTACTCGCACGGAACGATGTCGATCCCAACGAGCCAGACAGCAGCGGCCAAACCTCACTCTGGCGTGCTTCTTTTCATGGGCATGAAGGAGTTGTGAAACTACTCCTCGCACGGAGCGATATCAATCCCGACATGCCCAGCGACGATGGCCGAACACCGCTCTCTACCGCTTCTTGCAATGGGCATGAGGGGGTGGTGAAACTACTGCTCCCACGGAGCGAAGCCAATCCCGAGAAGTCAAGCACCAATGACCGACCACCGTTCTAATCCGCTTCTTTCGGTCGGCATAAGGTGTAGTGAAACCACTGCTCACCGAACGACGTCAATCTAGATGGACCAGACTATTGCTGTCAGACACTACTCCTTATCGCCTCTATCCACCACGTGCGACCTTCGCGCTACTCCAGCCTCTAGCAGCCCAGTCCCTCTGGGTTTGTCCCAGAAAGCAATTTTCTTGCACTCCCCCTCTGCCCACCATATGCCTATCTTTTGCTAGATAGTTTCCATATACATCCTCCCTATCAGCGCATCTCCAGTCCTCTCCCCGAATCTCTTTCAGCCACCATGTCTATCCGCTCCCTTCTTGCAGACACTCCCCCCCTCCTTCTCCTTTCTCCTCTTTGCCTACACTCCAATCCCTCAACTTATCTTGGGCGTGTACCTCTTTCTGGAAAACACCCTTATTCTGTATAACATGCCTTTGATTTGCGGGCGTCTTTTGTCTCGTTTCTTTCATCATCAGGCTAGGTTTGGACCCCCTAGATCACTACTTGATATGCTACTGCTTCACAAAACCTTGTTTGTCTATGGTTATAAACTATCCTTCTCCCTGACATTATACTTTATTTTCCTCCATCCATTGCTTAACATTTTCCCTCTTCATTTAGAATTTTAGATCATGTTTATGTCGGAAATTAGTTTATTCTGCCCATCATACTATAGTTTCATTTATCTCATGCAAGTGCGGAAGCACGAGAAATATATTTCCGTTGATGGTGGAAAGGAGAATAGACCGTCAAAGGGACACATGACAGATATGGAGATGAGGGTAGAATAATTGGGCACTGGACCAAAGATCCACGAGACTGGGAGTCTTTGTGATGCATTTCTTTTGTTCGGAGATTGCAGTGAATGTTTCTTTCTTTTGTTTCTGTTTTGGGATGGGGAAACTGCGGGAAAAGAAGTGGAGATGTTGTGTGGTGATCGATAGACTTAGTTTTGTTTTTGATAATATAAACTTCTATTTTTACCGCTAGATTATCAAGCAAGAATGAAGAGAAGGCGTTGCGCGCTATCCATCTCAGTTGCTATTCGGTGCCGCACTTTTATGTTGAAAATGGTGGTGCTCGCCATGCTCTCACGATTGTTGAAAGTCACCGGCGATCACTCCGTCCAAGGACAAATTTCCTTTCGAACCGCCTAATCGCCCATTTCGCCATAAGACACCACGAGAACACGAAAACGGAATATCCACCCGCAAGATAAGTAGGATATTGGACTTCCGCTCCTCACCTACCACCCAAGAGAAAAAATGGGAGCCCACCTGTCGAGATAAAGCGAAGGAATATACACCGGAGAACTAGCAACGACCTCCCGCCACAATTGACCCCCCATGAGAACTCCCGGACGCGCCTTACACAGTCGGAGAGAGGTTTGCTCTAAGCAGAAATAATAACCCCGTCCTACCACGAAGCAAAAGGAATTACAATGAGAACGTTATGCAAGAGCAAGACCCGGAAGAACGCCAGGGGGAAAGCTACAGAAAACAGACGAAATAAATAAATAGGTAGCCATCCGGGCCAACCCCCCCCCCTATGATACTCCCCAGCATTCAAGTTACCACACCAAGCAAGACCTAGACCTAGCACGAGCTCCCCCACAAGTCGTCAAACATATCACAAAATCGCCAGAGAGTTTGAACCATGGTAACTTACATCCCTACAACGATACAATACGGTAGGTAAACCAACCAACCTCATCATCAATCCCCCCCCCCCCCCACACAACCCCGCAAACCCCGCGAGAAAAAAAGGAAACCCCCCAGGAAGAACATTACAAGTCCCTGGCATGAATGGACCGAACACCGCCGGGGTCACGGGAGCTGAAAGTCCTTTGCCAAGGACCCCCCAGGTGTTTGGTCCATTCATGCCAGGGACCTGTACTAGTACAATCCCACCGGCATGATATATCATAACTACGAATCTGGACAGCATACCAATCATACCCCGGACCGGACCCCCCTAACGGCGGAGCTCGGTACTGGAGTCCAAACACCAGCGGCGTGCCCCTTGCTCAACTTTTTTATTTAATCCCTGGTCGGTACACACGTTGCCTGGTTCCGTTGATACGATATTCTCAATTAGATGCCCCGGCGCGGGGATGGGAGAGAAGGTGGGGCGGTGGGGGCCGCTAAGGATACGGGAGGATGCTCGGCTTTGGCGGCTGTGTGCACGCGAGTTGGTGGTGGGTTACGTGCCCTGGGTTAGAGCCTGGAATGATGGGCCAATATATTACAGTGATAAGAGTGGGTACAGCACTGTGCATCCCACGTGGTTTTATCCTCTTCGCGGTGTAAGCGTTTGGAGTTTCGAATTTCCGTCGTGGTGTTCCAGTGCCAAGCACGGGTGGCCCTGGGGCGGGGAGCGGGTGAGGAATCACGACTGTGTTCACGGTTCATCACTCACGGTCGTAAGTGCCGGAGGAGGAGGTAAAACAATCAATAGCCTGGACGGGGTCCCTCCCAAAGAAGACAGTGAGGGAGAGGGCCGCATAGCCCATTCAAGCATATCGAGTGCTTCAATAATCCGAATCCTACTATTACTATCTACACAATTATTTCCACATCGCTGGCGCACTCGCAGCCCCTCGCTAGTCCCACTCTCACCCGCAATAACAAACAAACTCTTTACTTCGTTTCGCTGTCGCAGCAAATTACGAACGGGACATGGCAACCTGGTATCATAACCAATCGACTAAATAACCCACAAGACCCTGCCCTTATCAGAACGAAACCTCGCTCCCCATAACAAAATTAAAGGCCCTCGTTCTATGTTACAAAAACCCAAAACTAATCGAGCAACCTAACGTACATCGCCCGCCATGGCCACGGCATACCATATCCATTCAACACTCACCAGTCGTACCACTATCAAACTCATGCCATTCAAAAAGCGAATCAAGGGGCCAAAAACAGGAGAAGAGTTGGGAAACGGGAAAACGGAAAGAAGAAACCAAAAGAAATGAAGAAAAAGGCGGAGGAGGACTTCTAGTTGTATTTTTTATTGTTTTATTTTAAAGAACAAAAATGACAAGCTTTCCTCGCTTACTGAGGATAATCCATGGCAGAGAAGGAATTGGAGAGGACCTGGGAAGGCTTATTAGCAGCCTTGGCATCAAGCGCATTTATCTTCTTTGACATAAAGTCGAAGAAAGCGAATTGGCTCGGGTTGCTGCCAAACTCATAGATGAAGCGAGAAGCAATGTAACTACCGAAGATAGCGCGGAGGTAGTTATCAGGAACACGCTTAAGAATAAGATCGAGGCCAATCTGCTTGACGAGGGTTTGCGGGAGGGCATCTTCAAGAATGCTCGTTCTCAAGGCAACATTATTCCAAAGCTCGGTCTTCTGGAGCTCCTCATCCAACTTGGTGATCGCTAGGGAGAGCTCGTCAGAAAGGATGGAGCGGCTCTTGCCAGTTTGCTGGTTCTCACGCCAAATGGCCTCAAACTCTAGGCGGGCGTTATCCTGGATGGTTTTCTGAACCTCCTGAACGTACATCTTGTAGAACTTGGGAACAATGCCAGATTGGACACACATGTGTTCGACAAAACCGGCCTCGTCAAAGGCAAGCGATGCAAGGACTTCCATGGAAGAGCTAGTGACACCACCCTTGTTTGCGCTAGCGTCCTTGAACAAGATTGTGCCAGCGTTCTCCAATCTCAGCTTAGCGTCCTGAGAAATGAACAAGTTGGCTCCCTCGACGATATAAGAAATAACACTCTTTCCATCCTTGATAAACTTGCCAACATTGCCCAAGTCAATTGCCTCAGGCCGTCCGCCGCAAGGAACGAAAATATCGTAGGGGATGTCGGTACGGGTATGGAAGGTGTTGCGGAAAATAGTACCATTGGCGACAATCTCGCCACTAGGAAGAGTAACATTGGTATCCTCTATAAGAACTCTATACCCCTTAGATGAGAGCTTGGAGATATCGAACTCGGAAATCATAACACGTTTCTTGGCCAGCCGAATGAGTTCCTGGTGATCAAGACCATTCAAGTCAACTAGGACACCAGACCCATCGACGATAGCGCTATATCTCTCGTTGCTCAGAAGGATCTCGTTGGACCCCAAGTCGCCATCGGGTCCACCAGTCTGCAATTTCCTCATTTGGCACGGGTTAACCTTCAACTTGCGGTAGATACCGAGGATATATTCGCGAACGCTCAAAGATGTCATTCCATAAGTATCGTGAGGAATACCACCCAAGCTAGGGCTTTTCCCGGTAAAGAAGGACTTCCACCAAGGCGCGCCTCTAGCCCTAGCGTGCTCTGTAGCCCAATCTACCAGACCGGCGGTGTTCTCGTCAGGACCCATAAACAAAATCTCGGGCTCCTTGTGAAGGTCGACAATAGGGTCCTTGATTCCGGGGCTATTGGGGGTAAGGAGAAGATCTAGGATCGAATCAATGTACTTCTGGAATGCTCCCGTAGCCTTATCCTGGTGATTAGCATCAAGGAGGATGACGCCTTTGCTACCGCCTTCAGGGATGTCTTTGTTCTTTCGCTGTTGGGTGTTTGCGAGGTTGTAATTCTCGTCGAAGACTGAACGTGCATTGATCGCGTATGCCTCTCGATTCCTGCTTTTGACGATACGGATACCTCCGCGAGCAATATCGCGGAATCTCAGATGGAATCCCCTAAATTCTGATCCAATAACCAAAAACATGCCAAACAATGGTTGAGGATACTCAACAGCTGGCAAGAATCGAGGGTTTAGCCGGAAACTCAGCGCAACCTTGGTGGGAGTATAAAAGTTTGTCTTTAGCACGTTGCGGTTGAAGGTAATAAAGTACTGCATAACTTTCTCTTGATGTTCATTCACGACGCTAGTTGAGATTAAAGTCTCGAGCTCATCATCCTTCAACACCCGACCAACTTGCAGACGTTGGTAACTAAGTGTGGGGATAAAGTCATCGTGTTCGCCGCGAGTCTGCACATAGTGCTGGTTGGCGAAGGAGAGGTATAACGAACGAACCAACTCAGGGTGGTCGTTGATGATTTCGAAAATATAATCCGAAGTAAAGGTCTCCTGACGAAGACGACGCTTGATCTTGGTGAGAGTCTCCGCGTGAACGCTATTGCTCGCGTCAAGCAACGAGGACAAGGCGGCATATTCCGAGCCTAACTCACACGATCAGTAAGCCGCATGTGGCGTTCGTAAACAACAGGGGTTAAAAACCTAGCCTATTTAAGAAATGGCTCACAAAGTGGCAAACACAGTGAGCGTATATTGTCTCCTGAAGACTCAATCGGCCACTAATGAAGTGTTCCTGAAAGATATTTTGAGGAATGCAGTACAGAAGAGAAACTTCCTTCATGATTTGGTAGATTGATGCCTCGATAGGTGGGTACTTGGCAGGGTTCGGGATCGTAGTATGGTAAGGGAGTGGTCGAAGGTAGATTGACATTACGGTTACACCGTTAGAAAATTGTTCTGCAAATGTTAGCCAGGACCCAGACACAATTGCGTGACGGAAGACATGTTTCTACTCACCGACATATTTCCTCGTGGAGGTGCATCCATAATAGTGGTAAAGGTCACTCAAAGCCGAAAACAGCCCCATGGAGCTTCCCTGTTTGAACCCAATCACTAGCCTCTTCTCCCTTGTCCCTTGAACCTCAAACATCTCAATAACAGGCCCAGTGCGCTCGATAACAGACTTAACAATGCCCTGGTAAACCTCCTTGGTGTTAGGAGTAACCTTTTCCAGAAAAGATTTATCTGAGATGACGCTCAAGTCTGTCTCATTAGGATCAGGGTTGGGATTGACAAAGTCACATTGGTAGACGAAGTAGCAGCGGAGCTGCTGGTTGGACGCGGTGAGCTGGGAAGAGGAGCGGAAAGTTTCAACGCGGTAAGCTTTCGCGGGGTTCGAAGGATTGAGGTATTTCTTGTCGATTCTCTGCTCATACTGCGGGCCGGAGAGCACGGACACTCCGGGAGTGGATGTATCAATATATACCGCATGATCTACAATATCGCTAGATTAGCCGAGCCCCAACAGAACGGCAAGGATATGTGGATTAAAAAGAGGTGTGAAATATTACCCTCTGCTTCCCTATCTAGCCGAACCTCCAAGCGTTTATCATCCCGAGAAAATGCCGCGACCTTTCCGGCATAGAGAGATAAAATATGGTTCACAATTGATTCCTATCGCAGCCCAAGTCAGTTCAATTCCCGCCCCAAGATATCCATTGTATGCTAGGTGCTCACAGCGGTTTCCGATTTGAAGTACATGTCTAGACACAAATAATTAGTCACCGTGCAACTGAGAATGCGAGGCCGGATAAATTTTCGAAAAAGGACCAAAGGACGTACCATCAATCCCAAGAGATGAATAAAACCATTTCGTCTCACTCTCAACGAAATCCGGAGGGATGAATCCTTTCTCTTCGAGCATGTCCATGACTGTAACAATTAGCAATTGAAACTCCCCTGACAACACAGTCAGATGAGGAAGAAAGGGTAAAGCCTACCAAGCTCCATCTGCTTCTCCTTTCCTTCAAAAACAGGTGCAACATAGCCGGAGGCATCGTCTTTCAAAACCCGTTGATTGTGGACGCCAATACTGAGATGTGTCGGATGTGGACTGGGAGTGTTGAACCGATTAATGCCGGCATGAGCAGCAAGCGTAGAACTAGGAGACATGGTGGTAAATTGCGAGCTGGGCAAGGAACTTTGAAGGCTGCGGAACCGGCCAGTCAGTTTCTGAAGATAAACTTTGGGAAGCGAAGACAGAAGTAGAGAAGTGCGGAGGAAAAGCGTGCAAGACGAAGAAGAAATCTAGTATGGGGAGAGATAGGTATAGGTCAGAAGGCAGGTGTGCAAGGTTTTGATGCGGCCAAGGAGGACGAGGGGGAACAGTTTGCTATCGCTAGCTAACCAATACCCCCCCCTCTGCTTCCTTTCCACTCACTACGGACAGGACCATCTAGCCGAAAAAAACATAACGGAACTGTACGGAAGGGTTGAATCCCAAAATAAGGAGGGAGAAAATTTAACACCCACACAGAAGCTTGCTCCTAACGGGCTATCGGTTGAGAAGTAGGAACGGGAGGATCTAGATGAAAAGGCGGCGGTGGGGGAGGGGTTTGTTGGTTGTTTGTGGACAATCAAGACAGCAGAAGCAAAAATGCAAGAAATATAGAGGTAGAGAACGAGACAAAGAGGTAGGGGGTGAGAGGGAAGGCCGAAAGACAGACGTTGAGGCGATTAGAGTAGGAAGAGACTACAAGTCCTCTTATCCTCTTGCCCTGCTGAGGAGTGAGGTGCCGTATTGTATCGTTTTTTTTGCTTCTTGTTTTTTTCCCTTTCGCTATTCAAAGGTTCGTGACAAGTGTGGGAAGCTTCAACTTATATAGTTTGCTAAGTACTTACGGTATCTAGTCGAAAAGCCAGCTCTCTGAGCTCATCCCTGGTCGGGCTTTTCAGCAATTGTTGGAGTACTGTTCTAGCATCATACTGTAAACTACAATATCATAAGTTACTCGTTACACACATATTTACGGCTTTTTTAATTTTCTTCCTTCTTGCCATTCCTCACCGTAGCCCTTGCCGGTAGCCTTTGCTGTAGCCCTCCTTTGTTTTTTATTCACTCACTCACACCCGAGCTTCCCTGTACTGTATTTAAAGTAGACTATGGTATGCTACAGCGGAATAACCTCGCCATAAATTAGGTACCGGCAATGCTTCGTAAGAGTACTCGTACAGTACTCGTACAATAGCCTAGCTTCCAAAAGTTTGCAACGAGCGAACAAAAATGACAAAAAGGAAGGAAAGGAAGAAAAAAAAGAAAAAACGGGCTTGCCCACAGTCTTTTCAGTTCAGGAACCGAATCGAATTTGGAGGAGAGAGAAGGGGGGGGGGGGAAGCTACTCCTCAATCATTTGTCAATTCACAGACCAGATCAGGTAAAAACTAGACATTTACACACACCACGGGGCCCATCACATCTCCACGATCCAATGCAAACCGCACAATTGGCCGCCCACCTACACACTTCATTCTTTTTTTCCAACTGGGCATGTATCAACAGTGTCCCTACCTGAGACAATCTCACGATACTGCATCCACTTCCTCCATACCCCGGGTGTAAGAAAATGAAGGCGGGAATGGGAGAAAAAAAGGGGGTAAAGGGAAAGGGAATAAGGCACGGATTTTTTTCTTCCGTCCGAACGCCAAAATTGAACACTCTTTTCTTACTCTCTCAGCTCTGAAAGATCGTGAATGTGACCAGAGTTTGAAGAAACGTAACGGGGTAGAATGGCACTCGTAGCCGGGAAATAACTAGTTCTGCAGAGTTCGAGTTTAATTACAAATTTTGGCATCGAGCTCCCCCATGAGGGTCAAAAATGGAAGGGGGAGAGGGTTTGCAGGAAACCACATGACATTGACCAAGTACTATTCGTAGAAGGATGATATTGCCCACACTATAACCTCACGATGCTTGCCGTCATCGTCCAAAGTAGGCTCTTGTACTCGAAGGAACGTTGGTTTTTCTCTCTCTTTCTTTTCCCCCACTGACCCAGGATCCTAGAGCTCCTCCATGACAAAGATATTCCGGAGGCGGGGCTGGAACATCATTTTGGTACCCAGCTAGTCAGCTATAGCAGCTACCGTAACGTAACATTAAACCTTCCTCCAGAAACTCGTGAACCATAGTGAAAAGAGTAGTTTCCTAACCAGCCCCAATAGATACCGGTACATAATCTATAGAGGTATATACCGACCAGCAAAGCAAAAAGGGAAGGAGAGGGGAGGAAAAACTCGTTCAAGAAAAGAAAATGAAAAGAGCGATCCCATCATCAGCATCATCAGCATCATCATCATCCTCAGCCCCACCACACACACACGCATACGGGTACACAGCGCGCGAGAAATCCTCTAACGGCAGTCCGATGCAGCTAAATTCGATTCACTCCCGTGGCCGAGCCGTTGGGAAGTTGATGAGGAAGGAATCGTTCTGTTGCGGAGAGCAAGATCCCTCTCTCTGTCTTCTTTTCTTGGTAAATCTATTTTTACCTTTGTGACGCCAGCCACCCACACAGGCTTTGCGCATCGCACCGAACCGCATGGTAATCCCCGCAAGAGGCGCAGAGACATGTACTCGAGTACCGGCACTCGAGTACGAGTACTTGTCCTCATACACAAGGTAAACAAACAAGATGGAAAAAGTGCTCTAGTTAAAATGCTGCCGGAGTTAGTTATTATGCCTGTTTCGTAGAACAAAGCACCCATTAGCGGAGTAGGGAAAAGGGTAGAGATGGAACAACAGCGTCGACAATCCAATTTTTTGTTCCCGTATTAAAAGTTCGGGTATGTACCCGCAAGCGCGATTGGAATTCAGGAACGCACGCAAGATCGCCAAGGTAGACAGCCCTGCGGACGTAAACCCAGCGGAAACCATCTCATCCATAAACCATCCCATTCATTCAACACCATCAAATCCCACGCTCCAATAAATCGGGGTGCGAAAAAAAGAAGCACCGTCGTAAGCATATCCTCACAATGATGCTGTCAGAACACAACATAGGAGGGGGACAACGAACAGGGGGGCGTTGATGCAAAAAATCGTTGAATCCACTTTCGGATTGCAGGTCTAGCACAAGGCCCGATAAGAAGTTATGGAATAGTTATTTAAGGTTAATCAGCAAAATATATCCATGTCTATTCCAGTTAAAAGGTTACCATCCTTTTACTGGAAAGCGACCAAGCAGTTAATTTAGGTTAACCCGGAAATATTCCCTGTCTTGGGCGAAAACATCCCCCAGTGCTTATGTAACGGAAATGGCTGGGCACAATAGGCTTAGGTTGACCAATTACGAATCCCAATTAACGAGAGCCAGACCCGGCGCTCGTCGGAAATAAGCTATACCCTATCTGGAAAACAGTATTCCTTTTCGGATTATTTTTGTCCCGGGTTGGTGGGGGGGGGGCATTGCCTCGCCGCCAATGATGGATTAATGCTTTACTGTAATGTAATACAAGTACCAGCTCCTCTATGTTGCCTTCCAACATCAAGATCACCAACTCGCTCCCTTGCATAGAGTGCAACCCAAGAGATATGTCCGACCCTCTCGCAATTCCCACCACCCCTTGCGGGTTGCCACTGGGAGAGTGGAACTCATTACGCACGCACCCCGCCCCGTCATCCGGGAATGAAAGCGAATTTGCGGGGAAGGATTACTGTGGCTAATATTTCGCAATCCGGGGTAAAAAAAGAAACAGAAGAATCTTAAATCGGGGCTTTCTTTTTCTTATCTTCACTTTCCTCCTTTCATGCGGAGGGAGGAATGGACCATCGATCGTTACAAACTTAGAACCGCACACACACATATGCGTTGAAACGCATTCACACACAAATGATAGGAGCACAAACCAGTATCGAAGGCATTATCCCTTGGGCGATCTGGGACGGTAAAATTCATCTCCAGGCACACTGAGCTTGTTTTGGAATGACTTGAGTGCGGGGAATATTTAAGTAGTTCCGGAGTGCTGAGTCATTTGAGCACTAAAGAGACTGAAGGGTCTAGTTCCCTGACTGAGTGCAGCCCGTGGGTGCCCATTCTGGCCTTGAGGTTTCTAGAAACTAATTCTTAATAATTCAGACCGCCCAAGGGATACCCTTCCACCCCCTTTTGAGTAATGATAATGGAGTGGAAATGGGGTATAATAAAAAAAGTAGATAAATAGAAAAAATAGAGCTAAAGCAATTGCAGGAAACCTTTTCGGAATATTCTCAAGCAAGATGCATGTTCCCAAGAAATGATGAATGTCCACTTTTTGGTCGAGGTATCATATCTCACTGCAAACTTGCTCAACCCCTGCAGTGGTGATAGTGCCGAATCCCCCTGATGGTATTGCATGTTTTGGTAAGTACCGCTTGAGCGGTAGGAATAGCGGTAAAACGATTTTTTGCAGGGATGGTGGTATAATATGTCGTGGGCGATGTTGTGGATTGTTCAAGGCCCCTATTCCCCAATGCTTGTGCTCGTGCGGTGCCGTACTGCACTTCAGCCTGGAAAATGGAGTTCAGGGGTAGGCGGGATGCCAAGAGAGTGGTTTTCAGTTATGCTGGAGTACCGTGCTCGGGGAGCCGGATTTGAGTTTTTCGTTTCCCTCTGTGCGTCTACTACAGTACTGTCCAGATCGCAGCTCCGATCCGATGGCTCGAGTATCATCGAGACAACCCAGCGAACGAGGGAAACCCAGCGGGTTTTTCGCAGCGCTCTTTTTTGTCATTGTGACCTCGGCCTAATTGATATTATGCTATCCCAGACCATTCGATATGAATAACCTGTTTGGGCACCGGCCTCGGTTCATGATCAGTTCTATTAATTGGAATTTATCCTCGCACACAAGCTAAGTCATGATGCAATGGGCCTTACACTTTAGTGTGTTTTTTTCGTCGATCAGCACAATAACCTAATTTGCGCTCAAGTCTGATGGTCGGGGAACCGGAAGCATCACCAGTGCAGGAGATTTTCGCTCCCCACACTTCCACCACATCTGCCGCACCTCACTCGCTACGGGAGGAGAAACTAGAGAGTGACAGTGGCTCTTTGAATGAGTTGCCTATTTCCTTTTCTAGCATTTTCCAATTATAGTGTTTGAAGCGCTCCCTAATATTTGGGTTCACCCCGGTGCGAATAAGATGGAGGAATAACATATATTTGCACTTGGAGGGCAACCAGCGGGACCGCAGACTTATGAAGTGCCCTTTTTGGGGCAAATTTTAAGGAAGAATCATTATGTTAAATGAAGGCTATTTGGATGTAAGAATGCTGTCAAACTGTGGCAGCTGAGGACACTTTCATGAGAGATCACCCACAATCACTCGGTCTCTTGGCGCTCACTGTTGCATTACCTCCATTGGAACTGATGTGCATTCATCACGTCTACCAGCACAGTCTCCAACAGGGCAGGAAGAATCCCGGCTGGTGACAAACGAGGCATTTGGAAGGCACGAAGCGAGTTCACCAAAGTGGCATAGGTTGATAAAAAAAATATCTATTACTGACCCCTGCCCGTCTCCCGTTGGCTTTCGTGGTGTCCCCGTTGAAGGCTGGACCACTATCTGCCATCTGATATTCGCTTATTTCCACGTTGCGACGTCTAACGCCTATCATATTATGGCATGTTACGCCAAGACCGGCCCCTTCTTGACGAAGCCTCGGGAATTTATCGATAGTATCATACTTGGGGGTAAATTAATGGTTGGCACCGTGTGACAAACGAAAGCCGTGGTTGCAACATGCGTGTCAATGTCACTCTGTCCCAACCTTTAATTTGCGCCCAAGTACCGCGCTATACTAATCTAAATTAAGAATTGAGTTGCCGGTGGTCGGAATATTAGGACGGGACGTTGTTTGTGGATTTTGATCTAGCCTTAACAACTTCAGATCGAGTTCAGAATTCCCTACCTCGCATGAAGGAAATTTCCTCCATCTGCTCGATCAGAATACAATACTCTTGAGAAATTAGACCATGAGGTTGCTCTCTAATCTATTCTCTATTGGTATGACGGTTAGTATTTGGAAATGGTGGCTGCGGGAGTTGAAGAGGGAAGCGATTGCGTGGAAGCGATGGGAAGCAGTGGATTGTTCGGGGGGGGGGGGTGACTTAGATCGCTCTTGAGTTGCCGTGATCTGCAAAGAAGGCTCTCCAGATATGCCCCTCCTTTGTTACCCCGAGGGCCTGCAAGCCGGTGGGGACAGGTCTATGGGCAGAGAGATATGCGCGGGAATCCATGGAAGGAACAGAGTGCTTTTATTAAGTTTTATATATACTACTGCCTTTGCCGCCCCTTCGTTCGTATGCCGAAATTCACGGAAATTTGGCTGGGGGGCCGGAGGAACACACTGCTGGAAGGAGGGAGGGTATGCTGAAATCTTCCTATGGTGGGCCGGCCAATTGGTCTTTCCGATCCCGAGAGGCCGCGGAGAATTTGCCTGAATCGACGGCGCCATTTTCATCTCAGGTAGGAGGCAGCCTCAACGATGGTTCCGCCTGTGCGGGCGCGGGGATTAGTTTAGTTGGGGAGTAAGAGTGCGTGGCCATTCCTTTCCTGCTTCTGCTAACTAACACCTAAGTCCCAGACCACCTCGCTTACTCTACCGCTGCGCCATTTACTCCAAGCATTGACACACCATGCTGATACCTCTCCCACAGAGATCTCTTCTTTTTTTCCCTTTTCTTTTCTCAGAGGTTCGGCTGGGTCTCTATTGCCGCGGTGTGGATGTATCATACGTCGTCATTACATTCTGTAAGTACTGGTATTGTGGATTGCTAAGATTGTTTGTACGAAGGAGCTGGAGCCACGAGCTAACTAGCACCACCACTGCCATAAGCTTGAAAATCAAAAGAAGCACGTTGTGTGCCCACGGTTTTCTGATGGAGGAAATTTTTCAAAGGATAGACGGCAAAGCTTGATAGTTTGGTTGGTCTTTGAGGTCTCTGTACTGCACTATGGGTACGGTAAATCCTGGAATCCCACAATACCAATTGACCCCCTGTCACCGGCCCCATCGTGATGGCCTCCCCCAAAAGGAAATCCGACGCGGTGCTCTAGACCGCTCCGTGCACAGCGGTGGGAGCCTGTTTACGTACTTGCAGATATCTTTTTTCTTTCTTTTCTCATCCTTCGGCAATTTTATTCTACAGCCGGGGAGCACGACAGGAGAGCACAGTACCGGCACAGTACAGCACGTGAGGGATACCGGTATTGAAGGGACCTTTCCCACAAGGTAGCTGGAATACAAGTGTCACCAAGGTTCCTGCCTTTACTCGTACAGCCTACGGCAGAAAAAGGTCGGAAGGCAGGGGTTAGCAATGGAAGCCGGTTGGCTCGAGCCACCGATCCCCTCCAACCAGGGCTTCGGGGCCCCATGCCGCTTTTACTAATTTTATCTATATTTTTTACCTCAGGCTTACGTCCAGTATGGTGTTGGGCATTTGAAATCAACCCTCATGGGTACTTGTACGGTACTTCATCTTGCCTACATAGTAGGCGTGGAGCGGCGGGCTTGGCAAAGGTGGGGCCACCATACACGAGTAATTCGAAATTTTGCCAATTCCACTACTATTGCTCTGATTGAAAACCAGGGGACATATCATAAAGTTTGAGAGGAGTCTCTTCTGAGCACTTCTATCTCCCCAGAGGTGTGGTTGTGGTTGAAAGTTTCTGAAAATTATTCTTTTGTGGATTTTTGGTTGATTTCAAGTGCCCGGCAATGCGCAATGAAATCTCAAGAAGTCACCTGTCTCCGCCAGCCCTGTAATCTCGGGATTCGGAGTCAATTTTCTTAAGAAGGATTTGTGCTTTCCTAACACGGTATGGCCTAGGTCGTTTAGTTGCGTTGGATCTCATTGAGTGGCTTTCATAATTCAGTTAACTTGCCAAACTACACCAATCTTGGGCTGATGCCGCGATATAGCGATATTCATGATATGCCGGAGATACTTGTTTTAGGCAAGAATCATTCGGAAATGGGATTCGCAAAATATATGGCGAAAAAGCCATCTGCATGACAGATTTACTACTGGCGGACTATTTCCCCCGATCTTCTTTCCTGGGACAAAGTGGTGGATTTCAAGAGATTTTGCCGCACTGTCTGTAGGTCGTGCCCCAATCCAGTGTCCCTGTGGTAATAAATGGCCATGACAATTATATATACAAGACTTCTAGAATCACTCATACAAGCCCCACAGCGGAAGGAAAATAAAACTCGAGAGAGTGAACCGGGGGCATTAGTGAATTCCAGAATGGGGGTTTTTTTTTAAAAAATAAAAAAAAGTTATATAGACGGCCCGTCCCACTGGAAATTTGTCGGTAGATCTCCCTTTTCGGGAAAATGCTTGGGTGGTAGTCCTGTCAGGATGCATTGGGAGACTGTGCCTGTGAAATTGCCTTGCTTGGCACGACGTGTTCCCGGCCTACTAATATGTCCCCAAGACTTTTCCAGGAAACACAGGGGGCAACAAAAGATGAAAAAATCCACAAATATGCCCCGGGTCTATTCCATTTTTAAAAATAAATACCGGTATTTGGATTTTATGGTTGTTTTCCTTCTCTCTTGGAAGTTGAAGTGCCGGTGCCGTGAAAACCGGAATATATTAGAGTATCATACTTGAGAATCTCGTCTGGGCATTGGGATTTGCCTCTCTTGGTAAGGTTGGTTGTATTTTTCTTCTTTTTATTCGTCCCAACTGAGGGCCCAAGGAGAATATTTTCGTAGTGACTTCTACTTTTGATCTAGAGGGGGGAGTTCTGGAAGCCCCAGCGGTATTCTCGATTGTTTTAGTTCTTAAGATATTACTTTCTTGGGAGTTGGTGAAACGTTGCTCTTTGTTGGTGTTAAAAATACATTGATAGTGCTATTCAAGATGCCCGGGATTGGCTGGTATTGGATGGGCTTTTTCACTTAAGTTCGAGTAGTAATTTTCTCATCGGGTTTAGGATTGTGCGGGGGGAGGGGTGTTCATTGATCCCTTACTGCATGGCATTATGATTGAAGGCTGAGTTACAATATGGTGGTTTTGGGGGATGGTAGGATGTGAGGGTGTCACGGTTATAGCTCATGAGGGGGTTGGTATAGTAATGTGCTGTATTGTGCTGTAATGCACCTATCTCTAGCTCTGGGATGCTGGGTATCATACTTTCTTTTATTGCTTACAGTATATTTTCCTAATTGAGGATTCAGTTAAATTACGATATGGTGGGTTTCGGGGAGGGGTGAGGGGTGAGGGGTGAGAGAGAGTAGTGGATAACTTATGAGGAGGAGGGGTTAGGGGCCTGGTGTGCTGTAATGTGTTGTCGGTACCTCAACGATACTTGCATTGTACTTGAACTTTGCCGGGGCTCTCGCCAAATCTTATGTATATCGGCCACTGTGCGGTAATATACCAGTAGCCCACAATACCACCAAAGACTGCCGTACGAGGTACCCCTCCATCCAGGCGACCGAAATGTTCGGTATTTCGCCACCACGACCATGCCAGACCTTTTCCCGTCCCGAGATTTTTCCAAGACAAACCCGGTTGCCTCCTCTCTAGCTATACATAATTAGACAAAAGAGAGCTGCCGGATTATACCACCAAGAGAGCACTGCTCGCCTTCCCTTCCTCCTCCTCTCCCCCTCCCCCCCCACCATGCAACCTCCGTAGCCTTTTTGCTTGCTTTTCTTGCCCCTCCCGAAGCGGTAGATCTTACGTCAACCGAACTTCGGGTGATCCTGCCGATGAGCAATGCGGAGGCAGACTATACGCCGGTGCCGGAGAAGGGGAGGGAGGGATCGATTAAGGTTGAGTGATTATGAGAGAAGGGGCGAAGCGTGTCCCTGGCGGAGGCGGAGAAAGGTGCGGCAATGGTGAGAAATTACGCGGGAGTTCGCTTGGGTGGTGGGTGTGGCGCACGTTCGCCGTGTCATGGTACTTACTTTCGGCTCCGATGGTTTGGGAATAGCGAAAGGAGAGGAGTTTAGGGGGTCTTCAGGGATTATCACATCTTACGGAGGTTGTTCGATGATGATGTCTCGGATGGCTTTGGTACTGAATTGAATATCGTAGGTTACGCTGAATTAGGCTGAAGTTAGCAGCTGTGTCCTAAATGGTCGGCCAGAATATTGTCCTGGAACGTTGTGTTAGGAATTACGGTGGGAAGTCTACTGGGTCACCTAGGAGTAGAGTGTCTGGAATTACGTTATCTAGTTCTGCGGATGATGGTTATGAGAGGGATCTGGGCTTCGGAAATTCGGATGTCTGCGCGGTTCAATCGAAAAAGCCCTCTTCTCTAGAGGCATCCATAAGACACTGCCCCCGGGGGGTTTTTAGAAGCAGGTGCCTATACGACGTGGGCTAGCAGAGGCTTCATCTGTGAACCCTGGGGGTGCCTTGCTAACTTGGTCACTTTGTCAAAGATATCACAGCTATGTGCCCAATGGATATTGGAGGAATGAGGTTCGGTGTTATCTGTGGGATCTAGTCAGTGTATACGACTAGCAGCCTACCGGCCCTGAATTCCCTTAATTTTCGGACTTTACAGCACGGTAATTAGATGTCATCCCAAAATCTCCTCGCAGGGGGAACTCTAACTACAGTACCGCAGCCCACCACGGGGTTCCGCACTTCTCAATCACACCAACTGACCGGATATGCATACAGGAAGCAAGAAATCGTAAGCAAAGTGTACCTTAGTTTACTCTAAACAGGACAAGGTAGGTGCCGAGTCTCCTCTCCACAAGACGGTGTCAGTAGTGTTAACTAGTGCGACAAGTCCCCGGAAAATCATTGATCCGCGCTCGCGGTGTACTGGCCTTCCCCTCCCCACCTTTCTACCAACGCCAATCGAACAGAGCCAATTCCCGGAGTCCATACCGTATCATAGTTTTAGAGCATGGGTCAACCAACGAACTGGGAGGGAGGGAGGGTATGTGGGAAAACCTTGTTCGTCTGGAGTTGGGGTACCGAAAGTAAAACAATGCCGGTATAAAGGATTAGTTTATTGGACGGATTAACTAATATACCTGCGCACATGCCGGAAATCTTCTGCTGGAAGCCATGTTCGCCCGGGTGTGGTACTTGTGCCTTAATTACTGAGTGTTACAGGTGCGAATACACGCGGAACCGTGAGAAGTCTTGAGATTCACTATCTCGGACCGCCTCTAATCTCCGGGTTTGAAAGGTCTTGAGAAGGGCTAGCACTTTCCCGACACGGCATGGGATCAGCCTCCGGGACGTGTTGGATCTCATTAACTGGGATACGCAATTCCGTTAACTTGTCAAACTAAGCCTGTCCTGGGCTGACGGGGGTAGCGGATCGCAAGAGTTTTTACGGTACTGTACTCAAGTACAAGCACTGGTAGCCTGTATCACCTACAGTGGTGATCGTGCCGAATCCCCCTACGCTGGGTAAATACTAGTTAGTGGCACTGTTTGGGCTCAATCGGGACTCGGATGTGCTATCAAATGGGATGGTATGGGGTAGCGGAACATCAACTACGGCGAGGGCCTGGCAGACACACTGCCCGAAACCGGCTGGGTTTCCCTCGTTAGCTGGGTCCTCTGTTCAACTCGTCGGATTGGGGGTTGTGATCCTCTCACGGTATTACTGATCTCGAAAAAGTTGCTCCAATCTGGCGATTTGAGCACTGTATAGTTGAAAACCACGCCTTGACATCCTGGACGTCCCTGGACGTCTATGGGCACTCTGAGGTTGTACTGCCGGTTTCGGGGGTCAGCTGTGATAGACCATCGCAACGCTGGATCGGACTGCCGCTATTCCCACCGTGCTCACCGGTAATTATTGGGGCTCGGGGGGTTCGGCACTTTCGCCACTGCAGGGAATAGTATGTGACTTCGGGGCTAGTTGGGAGCGAATTTTACTGTTCATGAGACTTGCGGCCACTCCTGAGGTTACTGACACTTTTGATGGGCCGATGCCTAGTGTTGGGGGGACTGGCCCAGTGGTATTAGCTTAAGTTACGTATCATGCTTCGAGTACCCCTTTCTATTGGTCTTTGGGGTAAACGCCATTATACAAGGACTGTGTCGGTGAGGGAATTAACAATTTTTGGGATGTATTGCATGCGGGGGAACGCCATTTCAATTACTGCTCGAAAAGAGGGACGGCGGGTGCCGTGGTGTCTAGATTGCTCTCCTCTTCTCTCGACATCCTCATAGAGGGGTATGCTTCATAATTGGTGGTTTGAATACCTGTGGCGGTACATATTTCCGCATTCTCCTCCTCTCTTTCTGACCGTTGAACTGTCTGTCGCCGTATCTGGCAAACCCCGCTCCACCAGGCTCAAGCCCGCTATCTTACATACTTACTAGATGCATAAAATCTTACTTTTAATGCCAAGTGCTAGCCTGGCGACTGCTTCATAGTCACTGGCCCGCAGGCTGAACATCATGACATATCTCAGGTCCCGGCACAGAGGCGGAGGCTCTCCACTCCCAACGGCACCACAAGGATAATGTGCCAAGCGGTGGTTCTTTTTTTCCTATTGCTTCAATAGCCAAACCAACCATTTGTCTCCCATCCCTCACGTTTCTTTTTTAAAACCTTTGTGGCTAGGGCGAGGGAGAGGGGGGGAGGGGTGCTTGTTTTTGAGCTTGTGAGTCGAACTGCCTAGCTGTTAGAGTGAACTAGGTTAAAGCACTAAGAGGGGGAATTAGCGGGAAATAGGACTTGAGTGCGAGATCATCGACTGCAAAAATACATGGAACGAAACAATGCAAGGGATAGCCTGATTGGGTGGGAGTTTCACTATGAAAACAGACTGCTGTAGTACAGGACTCTTCTATTTTTTCTCAACCCTTCTAGTGCTCTCTGGCACGATATCCGAAGTGGAAATGTCAGCCATCGGCCAGATGCGAAAGATGGAGGGAGCAACTGTAATTCAGATACAGGTGTCCCGCAAAGCACTCCCGTCTTGGAACCTGTAACGCGGGGTCACTGCCTCCCTCCGTATATTAGCAAGAGATTCACAATTACTAGATGTGCTTGATATGGAAACTTGAGTGCCCGGAAAGCACCCCAGGGTAGGGGTGTTTTTTCCAGAATAGCCACGAATATTAACCTCTGGTCTTCCCGAACCAGTGATAGCGCTGCTCCTTCGTCATATCCACTCGGAGCTACGCACCCTAGTAACAGTGCTCCGCCACTGTCTCTTAAGTTGGGGTTGACAACCTTCCAGGCCAATATAACCCCTACTACTCCCTCACGTCCCTTCTTAGCGGCGATAAGAGTAGTCTTATTCTATTATGGCTTCCCAAGTTTGGACTAACATCTCCTCGTGCGGACCAGATACTCGCTCTCCATTCATTGCCGGATGAAGCAAGCCAAGATGGCGGGGTTTGCTGGTCACCAGAAATGGTATTGGACTTGATATCCTCTCGCCAGGTATTAGATTCACCATCCCGCGGCCTACGAGTTCTGCTCGAGAAAATGGCATGTGCCATTCCTTGTCAGATACTGCATTCAACCACTTTCACGTGCAAGCTAGATCCTGACTGCTGCTACTTCTCTGCCTTCCTGCCCAGCTAATGAAAGATGCACCCGCTCACAATCCTCTCTCCCTCCCTCCTTTCTGTCGGCTTCGGCATCTCTGGACTCGCTTTTCTCCTTCACCGCGTCTGAACACCCTGTCCGAACGGCTTAAATAAAGCGCACTGTACCTACCGAGGAACCTCTGCCGTCCCAATCAGAGGAGTTAGAGGTTCACTGAGCCCGGGGTGTGCCAGACATTGTAGCCCAATAGATCCTTGCGGACAATCTTTGCAAGTAGGTCCTGGCGACGATCGACCGCCGGTGGGTAGCAGTAGCCTAGAAGTATCCCAACAGAGATATTTTATTTGTAATGCTTAAGTGGTTTGGGAATGAGAGATTCTACTTATTCGGTTATTCTACGGTGGGCGTGTTGGCTTCCCAATGCCAAGGCGCTGATTAGGGAGGGGGGGGTCTAGCCGTGGTACCGCACAGAATAGAGTTTTCAAACAGAAGGTCGCTGACTTGGTATGAAGCTTGGGTGGATTGAGCATGTTTCAGCAATGCCGGGACAAAGTATCTGGGAAGGGCTAGATCGAGGGGCAAAGGTATTACGAAGCGGAGGGAAATAAGGTGGGCACTTGACGCGGAGGCATCGACTGCAATGAGGCCTGGGCGGCGGTCCCGGGAGCCCGTGTGTCAGAGGGATATTCGAGGTATTAATATCTGGAGACACCCTGGGATGGGGGGGGGGGGGGGGTGTGATGCATGGTACTGAGCGGAGAGGCGCCGGTTGTTTGATCTCTCTGGGGACTGGCCAAGCTTGTCTATGTAGGGTAGAGAAGAGAAGAAACTAGTTTGCTGAAACGGACCAAATTTTTTTTTCCCCGTCACATCCTTAGGGCATTCGGTAGTCGGACACACTTCTGGCCGCGGTTACTATCCAAAACGCATTCTCTACTCCTCCCGAACCAAAGTCTTGCTCGTCGAGAAAATTCCACGCCAACACGTTTACCGGGGATCGTTCCTGATACTCCAGGGAGCAGCACGAGCTAGGGAATCAAGAACTCTACCTCACCCAATCCGGCAAGGCATCTTTCTGTGCAACCGAGGAGCTCGATGTATTTGCTACTTGGCTAACCTTTTTTTGGACATTATAGTTTCAATAATATAATCACCTCGGTACAGTACCTGACGTGGGTGCTGCCCCCCCCAGAGCCCATAACAGACAGGGTAGAGTTTGATTCGTGATGCGTTTTTCGTCATCTCCCCGCTTTTAGTGGTGGAGGCGGACTTGACCTACAGTATTATAATATACTCGCCCCATAACTCGTATAGGTTTGGATGTAGGGCTGTTATCCTGCTGGGAGGGGATGGTTTTGGCTGCTATGATGATGGTCACTTTCGATGCTTTGTTGGTGTTTGTGGGGTTTGGTCGTGGTGATGTTTGGGGGGATTTGTTGTGCGCCAAACTTATCGCCTAACTTATCTTCTCCTAGACTGGATTGCTGGGATATTGAAAAATTTTGCGTTGCTGCCCCTGCCGGTTCTGGGGCATAGGTTAGTGAGTGAGCAACTCTTTGTCAATCAGTGCGGATTCGCGGATGTGGGAACTTCGGATCGTAGCTGATGCCGGTACCATATAGACTATTAGCTATGTGATCGTGCCTGTGTGGTCATGCCGGTAGTCTCTGGAGAGTACTGAGGTAACTTAGCAGTTTAGTCATCTCTGTCTAAGACACGGATAGGGGTGACACAAGATTTCGCAATGTCTCAGCAGTACAGGAGATCGACTGCCCTTTTCTGGTTCTCATGAAAGGCACTTTCGTATCGTCAACCTCATCTCCTGGCATGCAACAAGTGAACCCCGCTTGTGTGCCTTGGGGCCTAGAGATTGCGTGCTCAATTTCGGGGAAGGAACACATATGGACCCGGACACCGAAAACTGACACCGCTGGTTCACCCTTTTTTTTATACTTAGTACCCCACTTCTACTCGGGTAGTAGAGAATTTACGGGAAGTACCGCCTTGGCATAAATTTATACCTGTGTTCAATTTTTTTGCGAAACCCCCTCTTCGCTCTTGTCAAGCAATACTCACCGGATTAATAGGATTAGTGATCAGCTGATCTTAAGCATCATAGCTCCACCAAGAGCAGTTTTTCTGTGAAAACCTCGCTGGAATCGGTTTGGCTATTGGATTTGATAGGTGTGGGTTAAAGGCTAATCTCAGACACCCGACACTATTCACTCTCAGTACTGGCATGGCAATATTATGATAGTTACTGATTTTCCCTAGTCGGCTGGCCGGGTAGTTCTCGGCGTGCCCAAGATCCTCTCCGGGTGCTTCTCTTGTTCCGCTTTGGGGAGACTTTGTAATATAGAGACTAATTTCAACCTATCCCATCGATATTTTGAGTGACACTCCATGACTGCGGCCCTCCACCTCCTCCGGTGGGTGCAGGACTTCCTTTTCGCAGCTGGAAGAGTGTTAGTGTCTTTAGTATCCCGGGGAAAGTCGATAGAGGGGAGGGGGCGTTCGTCTTTCTTTTTTTTCAATCCACGACCCACACGACACACATCATAGCATCCACATTATCGGCGACATCGATACCATGAAAGTCATAAGTATTATCGATTTTACTAACCTCATGAACCTCACTTGCGAAATGTCTAGAGGTTTCCCAGGAAATCTCGTTGGACCAGACATCGACGAGCGGGTTCTTCCAGCGCAAGTTTTTTTTCATATATGCTACCCGTTGTAGCCTGGCTTTTGGCCAACAGGTACTCGCTCATGTATCGGTTCTCGATATAGATGCCGGGGATTATCCCCTTTAGCTCTGGTACCTTAGCGGAAGCTTGAGATGGCAAGCTTTAAGCCACTGATATTGGATTCTTTGGCGTCACACTTCTATAGCACGGTGGGTTGAACGATATATATTGTCATGAATCATTCCTTCGGGAATCTGTTATTTTTAGCATCACTGGACCTCTTCAGCTTTCTATTTTCCGGGTGTGATATTTCACTTTTCTCCTTGCGCCTCCTTGATCACCGGGGCTTTTGTGGGGAGTGTCCCGACCAATGTTCTGAGCCCACTGCTGATACAGTAGCTTGCACTGCCTCCTATACCTCCCATATCCCCACCCTGGCTGGGGCGGGATCTGCTGTTCTGATGGTTGAGATTTAATATTCGCATATAAGGTAGTCGGGAGCTATAGTAGCTTTCTGATAGATATACATTTACTCTACTTTCCACTGGGTAGAATAATTATGTGCCTGCACTGCCTGATTGTCTCATTACTGGGTCTAAAGTACCAGACTGTTTAGTTAAGAGCTTTGTGAAATTAGTTGTGGCGTGTATGAAACGAGTATATAGTAGTGTTCTATCATACATAGCACCGGTAATGCGGTGTGTTGCTGTGCCGTACCGGAATACAATCGATCCAGTGCCGGTACCGTAATTACGCTCGTAACTTACTCCGCTATAATGAGCCTCTTTATAGTGGACAAAATGCTGTTACGGATGGATAGTCCGGGGGTTCGGATTCCTGGTAGGAATTCGCCTGGTGTAACGGATTATGCCGGCTAGTAGATTCGAATTGATTTTTCAGATGTTTAACTTCTTTCCCCGTGAAAATCGGTCTGCTATAAGGGACGACTTGTAGCCAGTGAAGCAGGTTCGCACATGCCTGGCTGAAGCCATGGTCGTACCGTGGGAGATGGAGGTTTATTTATGTCTTGGGGCCCGTCTGGATGGGGCAGACATTGTAGATACTATAGTAATCCTTACTACCGGAGTGCACATCCGTCCTCCCACCTACTCGTAGATAGTAAATTTCGCCACTTCCATATCGGGATAACAGAAGGCAAACTCATACATACCGTACTGTATTCCCAAGTTTAACGCCAAGGATGGTAAAAAGCATTGACCTCCCAAACCCCTGTCCATCCATCCCATCAACTAACCTCCACCCCCGACCGAAACCAACCTATCATACCCTTCAAACTATAATAGCACACGAGTGAGCCCTTATGGATGACCTCCCGGCATATACAGTACAGTTGTATCATATACCCAGCGGCGCCGCATCGGCACTGGCATCTTCCGAAAATCGCAGCACCCGCTAAGGAAAAAGAATGTCCCGAAACAAAAGGGGGGGGGGTGGGATCTGCTCTAGCTAGCGCTCGGCCCTTGCCATCTTCGAAATACTGTACCTATGACATGATGGACCGGAGAAATTCTGCGAGGAGATCTAATCATGACGTGAATAACTCAATTGCTTATATAGCCCCCCTCTCGGGGCGGGGGGTTTTTCTTTCCATAAATATTCGTCGCTTCCCCCGTTTGCTGGGAACTTATTATTCTCGTGTATTCCTCCAAGCGGCTCTCGTGCCTGCTGAGGTTTGGACTCTCCCGGTGGACCTTCGGGGGGTTGGGCTTTCGGAGATTTCTTGGCGGAGGTTTCGATTCTGGACTGGGTTGTTGGGTGGTATTTGTCTGGTTGCGCGCCTGATGTGGATGTTTGCTCGGCTTGGGGCTATTGGGGAGTTGTGGTATGGGGGTTGTGGGGGGAGGGTCGTTGGTGGTGGTGGTGGTGGTGGCTGTGATGTGGTTTGGATGGTCTGTTTATTGGAGCGGCTGGTATCTTGACTTCTTATTTGATCTTCAGGATCCCGGATGCTTTGGGATTCTACCGGTACGGGACGGGAGTGGGGCAGTGGGATTGTATGGTGGGCGGGCGGGCGGGGGGGGTTCTTCCAGAAGTCGGCCGGCTTCACACTACGTTCAACTTAATTCACTATTGTACCGCTCGGAGGACCTCCCTGATATGTCACCTTCCTGGCTCTGGAGTGCTCATATCCAGCACCGGCGACAAAATCACCGCGGAGATTATCGATTATCAATTAGTAATTACCGGGTGATAGTACATGATACAGCCCTGATCAAAACCCTCCCCATCTACTCTATCATACCTATCCATCATCGCTATCCCGTGGTCCGAACTTAATTTACCATACTTACCGCAAGCTCCCGGAAGTAGGAAAAAAAAAAAGAAAAAAGCTAAAACTGAGAAAATCCCCTACCCTCTCTCTACTGCTGAAGATTGAGTATGAAGCGAAGAAACCGGCGAACAAAGGCTTACGGCTCTCCCCCCCCTCGCACAATTTCGAACCATCATATCTCCGGCAACGCCCCCAACCACACACTCACCGCCCTCTCAAGCGCACTTATTCTAGTCGGCCCACCGAACCGAACCGAACAGGAAAAACTAGTTACGCACGAACCCTCCGCAGGATCGTAACGACGTATTAGAAAGAAGTATAGCTAAAGAGTGGCATTATACTCCTCTCAAAACCTATGATACCTACCGTACTTACCTACCCGGACCTGACTACACAACTGCGGAATATACATCCAACACTTCCCCCGTAGCTGCTGTTGGATCGGGAGCTTGAAGGGTAGCTTAGGCTACGGCAATGGGTGTTGAGCGGGGCGTTCTGTGATAGTCTACCGTGCGGTGATTTCTGGTAATTGGATTTCGGAGGGTGGTGACGTACCGGTAGCTGATTGCTTACAAGATGTGTACAAGTACTATGCCGGTATATAGAATGTATTTTTTTTCCTGATCTCCTGGAGGGGATGGATGGGTTGGTTTATTGGTTGGCTTGTTAAGTAGACCGTACTTTATGAGCATAATTAAATTTTACAACACCACGCCGGCGCAGTAAATAACCATTCGCTTCCTGAGATTCGAGTTTATCTGCAGGATTGGTCTGGAATATGACCGGTACCTGCAGTAGGTTTTCATTTATGTCTAATATAATCCGTTACTGCAGATCTGGTCTTGCTAGGTTTTCATTCTCTATTTTATTATTATCTTCGGCCAGTATCAGGCATAATGCTATAAACGAACCCTCCCGACCACTCCCCACGCCAGGCATTAAGAATACCCAATCGCGCTACATCCTCTTGAGCAGTTCCGCGATGATGATATCTGGAAACCGGGGGTGTTGCTTGTGTTGTAATTGGTCCTTATTTAATCGTACTCCCGGTTTTTTACATTTTACATTTCCGGGTACTTCGCACGGCGAATATCGTCCCCCCCCCGCTCCTTCCTCGAATCGAGTACATGGCGTGATAGGGGTTTCTTTTCATGTCAGGAAATAGATTGCAAAGCTTTCCCAGCTAATAGAGTTTTTTCCGTGGTTACGGTTTTATTATTGAAAAAACGAAAAAATAGAAAAAAAGAGGCCCTTTGTATAGGGGTAGAGGGGAATATCCCGGGTAAGGAAATGTCATTTTTTCTTTGGCCCTGGGCCCTACTTCATTGCACTGTTGTATATCCCCACTTGTTGAGACTTTAGTATAAGGGAAAAGGAAATAGCTCTCTTTCGATAGGATAGTTTGAGAAAGAGAAAGTAAGGTTAAGTGAGCGGATAGAGGAAACACTTTCGATGACTGATAATCCATTGCCACACGCGCACCAGAAATACAGAGTGTGAGATGGCTACTTGGAGCTTTGGTTGTGTTTTATTCTTCAGTTGGTTGGTTCGGGCCGTCTGGTAGGTTAGGTTCAACGTTCCCCAGTAGAAAATTCACTACCGCCGTATATCCACCTTCAGCGGCGAGGGAGAGTGGGGTCCGTCCTTTGCTATCAGCGGCATTGCGGTTGACATCCCCGCGACCAAGCAACACCTCCACCATCCCAGCACGTCCTTTTCCGGCGGCCCAGAGGAGGGGCGTTTGCCCATCGCTATTAGTAGGGTTAGGGTTAATGTCTGACCGCTCTAATAAAACCCTTGCTATTCCTTCATGCCCCCCGGTAACCGCATGCCAGAGCGGTGTTCTCCCACTATTGCCGCCTGCGTTGATATCAATGTCTTGTCGGTCGAGAAGTAGCTTCAAAATTCCCTCGTGTCCTATTTCGGCGGCCTTGCAGAGGGGCGTTTGTCCATCGTCGCGCGCTTTGTTAGGATCGGTGTCTTGGCGGGTGAGTAATGACTTTGCTATTTCCTGCCGCCCGTCAATAACAGCGCGCCAGAGTGGTGTTTCTCCATCGCTACCCTCCGAGTTGGGGTTGACATCGTGCCGGCTGAGTAGCACTTTTACTAGTTCATGACGCCCCTTGAAAACAGTCCACCAGAGAGGTGTTTCTCCGTCGTTGTCGGCCAAATTGGGGTTGATGTCCTCGCGACCCAGTAACATTTTGACAACCCCGTCGTGTCCCCTATAAGCGGCCTGACATAATGGCGTTTGCCCGTTCCTACCCGCTAAGTTGGGGTTGATACCTTGGCGACCGATCAACAACTCCACAACTTCCTCGTACCCCATGTAAGCAGCCCACCAGAGAGGTGACTCTCCGTCATATTCTGTCGAGTTCGGATCAATCTCCTTTCTATCCAATAACAACTTCACTACTCCTTCGTGCCTTTTCCTTGCAGCCCATAAAAGAGGCGTTCGTCCTCTATCATCTGGCCGGTTAGCATCGATATCGTTCAGCTCGAGCAACCGCTCCACCGTGTCCCTATGTCCTCTCCGGGCAGCCCAGATGAGCGGTGTACTACCGGTGAAATCTCTACCATTGACATCCCAAGATTTTATCTTTATCAAAGGACTTAGGAGATCTGTCACGCCAAGGTATGCTAGGCAATGAAGCCCGGTAAATCCCTGCGGACACTTGTCGCTAGTAAGCTCCCACGGCCAATGGTTGTCGTTTAGTAAGAGTAGCTTTGCAGATATATGATTGGGGTATTGATCTAGGAGATCGAGGGCGAGCGATTTTGCGCATTCCGTAGTTCCTTGGCGGGCATGGGTTGTCCAGCAACTCGAAGCATATTGGAGGAAGGGGACAGTCGGGGGTGCGGTATTAAGTGCTAGGGGAAGGCTCTTGACAGAGTTAAAACTTAGGTATGTTAGGCACGTTTCGGCGATGGTCGAATGAGCTTCCTGGAAAAGCTTCGGCTGTGCGGAAAGGTGCTCCTTCAGAGTCAAGTGGATTAAACGAACCGTCGATGCCTCTTCATCCACGGTAACGAGGCCGAGGCAGCAACCTAATATTGTTTGTATCAGAAGGATATTCTCGGCATTTAGATCTGGGGAGCCTATTTCTACTGCAAGAGCGTCGCGGAGCTCATTAGTGTGTAATGGTCGTTGCGAATGTGAAATCCACATTAAAGTGGCCATTCCGACCTGCGATTTTGTCCCACCCAAATTACTTATTCGCTGCAGTGTCGCACTATACGCATCACCCGGTGCATCGCAGTTTGTAATTTCCCACAGCCTCTCCTCTCTCCCGTTGGTTGTAGCCTCTGCTAGGATTGAATCGAGGCTCAAGGCAACCGGTATGAACCTAGTCTCTAATGTCAGCTATCGGTAATTATTGATGGAACTACTGATACACACATCTCGGATATCCTTTCCGGGATAGTTTTCATGATATCTTCCTTCAGGTCGTTGCTCATTGCCTCGGGATACGGATCCCCCTCCAGCTTCTGACTTAGATAAGCTTTGATATCTTCCGTGCTTGTGACAATGGGTACGGTCGCTGCGTTTTCGGAAGCACACTTTATAATTTCGGCCTGGATCTGCGGCCGACCGGTGAAAAATAGCCGCGTTCCTGGTGACCCTTGAACGAGGCATCTGAGTGACCGAAGAAACTCCGGGCGATGCTTTGTTAGACATTCATCCAGTGCGTCTGTGCAGATAAAGACCTGATCAAAGGAGTTGAGAACCTTTTGTAACAGTATCAGTATGTCCGGTAGTCGAAGACCTCCACCGCTTGGATTTTCTCTTGATTGCCGGAATGCCTTCGCAACTCCTTCCGGAACCTTGGCCAAACAAGCCACAATTTGCTTGAGTAGCCCACCGAGCATGTTTGTTGGCGTCTGCTCATCTTGTGCTGGGAAGTCGAAATAAAGATAGAAAACGGCCTCGTTTTTCCCAACGACCTGGTCGGACAATGTATCTATTACTAGAGAACTTGTTTTTTTTTGACTAGTCAGCAACAGGAGAAGTTTTAGCAAGGATCATTTTTCGCACGATACCTTATGTAGGTTTTTCCTACCCCTGGCTCACCAGAAAAAAATAGCGTTGGATCCACGGATGCGTCTTCACAATTCCGCCAATTCAGGAACTCCCGTGTTCGTAGAGCCCACTCTCCAATTCCATTGAGACGTCTAGTGCGTATATCTTGGTGACGCGCTTGGGGTTCCAAGGGAGATAGCCATGCTAAAATCTGCGCTTTTTCGTCCGCTACTATCGTGTTATGGTTGCTGGGGACATTGGAGCAGTTGGTATTTCCGGTACCGGCGGAATTTGGGAACGAGGATAGACTCATGATTTTTGGAGAGATTTTTTTGGGGGGGACAGACGATGTTAATGGATGGCGGAAAGCGGGGGAAAGTGGGGTTGATAGGGAATTCTGCGAGTGCTTTGTCTGAGCACGCTAGAGCGCAAGTGCTGCTGTGCATGAGCTTTGCACCTCCCGGCGGCGACACCGGAGTTTTACTCGCAGAGGGAGGTCTTTCACTACCTTGCGAATTGTTAGCAATACTAGAGGGTCAGTGGTATGCGGCCTAAACAGCTTACTAAGTACTCGTACTTTGTCATGTCAGAAGTTAAGAATGGTTCATCGGGGAAGTTATCCTGTCTCAAGGAGCGAGGGTCTTGGCCCAATGACTCACCCGTATGCGCTACCAGTGCGACCGATAGATATGACAGTCACGTGGGTCTGATAAGAAAGATTTGTTCAACCATCTACCGGCGACCAACTCACTCTCATCCTACCACTTCTTCAATACGCAAACGACACAATCATCATGGACACCGGTTCGGCCAAATACCAGGATATTCAGAAAGAATGCAAGCGACTTGGCCTTAGGGCTGTCGGGAGAAGGAATGTGCTAATAAGACGCCTGGTGTCGAGCGCGAGCTACCGGCAAAATTCCCTTATGCTGCAGAGTCAGGAGGATACAGAATTCCAACCCAGCCACGTTGACCGAGCTGAAATCCATGAAGAGGGAATACCAGAACTGGCCACGAGCTCCCTGGTACCAGTAATGCAAGGGTGCAGAGGGGACCTGAAGGGTGAGATCTCTGATCAGTTGGTCGAACGCCGCCGTGGCCCTCGTGTTGATCTTGCCACATGCGTGGAGTTCGCTGAGAAGGCAATGACATTGGGCAAGAAGCGGTGCGAATCGCTGGATAAGAACATTGCCGAAAATCAGCTCCGCCTAAATTCGCTCGAAGAGTCTGTTGGCAGGATGACGGCTTCTGTGGGTACCTACCACTTTGCGCGCAACCGGTTCCTAACTACCTTTAAAGACAAGCTCGGTAGAGCCACGGAAGCCGATTTGAGGATCATTGCCGAAGGGGAGTTCATTCCGGAGGGGGGAGATGCTGCCACTGATGCCATGCTTTACGAAGGGATTAATGGCAGGAGAGATTTTACAACGTTCCAGAAGTTGTATGGCTTGCAACCGGAGACGGTACGAAAGATTCGTGAGTCTTCCTGCTATTTGCAAACCCAAAATTAGTATCCATCTAACCCCGTCAGACCACACTGATACCCTTGTACTCCTGAATACTCATGCCCGGGTTCTCGCTTCCTACGAACAGACGGGTAGCCCCAAGTTTTACAAGCTCTTTGACGATTTTATTAAGCTGTTTGTGGAATCGGGCAACGGCTGTGATGTGGGGTACTTGGTTGGTAGCCCAACGGAGGTGACAAAAGCATTCTGGGCATTTGTCACTTGTATTAAGACTGAGGTCACCTGGGTGGCACAGTAATCATAAACACTTTAGTCTCCGGTGTTTCACTGAACTGATACGGTAAAAACTCTTATAACCCACTATCTCTGCAGCAGGGGCCAACCACCATATTCAAAGGCAAACCACTCTAAGACGGGTTGGTGTTTTCCTCGGGTAAAGATTGGGGGTGCTGGGTGTGTTGGGATCTCATTCACTGGCGTACGCAATTCTTGTAACCTAGTAGACTAAAGCAATTGTGGGTGGACCAGGGATTAACCCTGCTATGGATATCGTGAGCCATAAGTGCTTTCACAGTAGTTCATTATGGCTTGCAAGTTTGATTGTTTTCCTCATTTTTCTGTCTGCTGAGTCCTGCAGTTCATCTCTATACGTCCTCCAACTTTAAAAACTACAAAATGTATTCCAAAAATCAATTACACTTTATCCTGCTGGAGGTACCCACCGGAGGAGGTATAAGTGAGGATGGACAGTCACCCGTCAAAAGTGTTCGCGATCCCGCTCTCGATGCCAAGCTTAATTACATAATCAGATATAAACAATGACCCCGCCGAAGCTGTGCAACATGAAGGAATGCTATTACTAGTATTTTGTGTACCACCCCTTTGCATCAATAACTGCCTGTACCCTGTCAGGCATTGAATCGAGCATTGCCTCAAAATACCCCTCCGGTATCTCCTCCCACACCTTTGGCAGGATTTCAGCCAATTGCCTTTGGATTGTCTGCGGACATCCTCGTAGATTTACCACATCAGGATACATTCCATGCAGTGTTCGCTTCATGTGGACCCAAATGTGCTCGATTGGGTTGAGATCGGGAGAGTATGGAGGATGGTTGTAGAGGATAATACCGTGGTCTTCAAGGAAGGCCATGGATGCCTTTGCTGTATGG
>Ga0307517_10002094_pt1 | contig 32486 bp, 18 predicted proteins | sample 23_EM_MG_FD_194515 | JGI IMG/M metagenome (GOLD analysis project Ga0307517, IMG submission 194515) | Populus trichocarpa ectomycorrhiza microbial communities from riparian zone in the Pacific Northwest, United States - 23_EM | ecosystem: Host-associated > Plants > Roots > Unclassified | place... | reverse complement strand
AATAAAAATAAAAACTTTAACTAGTGTATAAGGATTTTTTTATCTTTTAATTATAATTTTTTATTATTATTATGAAGTTGAAGGGTGGTATAAATATTATTACAAAAAGAATGGTTGACATGTGCATAATACATGTCAATGTGTTTGAAGCCACGTCATTTGAGCAGTATATGCACAGTAATTTTGTGGCCAAATAGTGGCTTCTAGGGTGGCATTCTAATCTTCTCGATATGCTTTCCATTCTTAAACGGTACATGTGACGAATAGATATCCGGTTTGACACTGACGACCTTTTTCTTTCTCTCCTCTCCTTGATTTTTACACTAAACTCTAAATATTCAAAGCAATTCTTCAAAACAAATTTCCTTAAGATTTAATCATTGTTTTTTTATTACTATTTGTTTTATTTGAAATGATTTATAAAATTGATTTTTTTTAACTTCATCCTCTAATTTTTCATATGTTAGATTTGATCTATATTCTTTTGATTGTTATTTGTTTTGTTTTGAATCATTTTCTTAGTTGAATTTATTTTTTAATTTCCTCCTTTATTATTTAATTTCATTTTATTTATATATGAAATTTGGTCCTATTCTTTTTTATTGCTATTTATTTTAGTTTGGCAAATCTTTTAGATTGAAATACTTTTCTTTTAATTTCATTCTTCAACATTGAATTGGTTGGGAGTTGAGCTTCTTGGATGAACCCAAGTCTAGGATTTAATGGGTTACAGGTTTGAAAAATTAACCCAAGTTTAAGAGATTTGCCCAAGTTTGCTTAATTTTTTTTTCTTTTTTATGCTCATATTTGTTTTTCAATTTTATCATTTAAGGTTTATTTATTTCTTAAATTTCATCTCTAACTCTTTTATAACTCTTCAATTTAATTCCAGATTTAATATCATTTGAGGTCAATTAATAGTTAATAAAGACACAACTGAGAAGAGAATAAAGAAAGAAAAATGAAAGACATAGATGGTCCAACAAGATTAGCTCATTATAATTATGTTCATTACCCGAGTTATAAATTTTACGTGTCTCAGGTTAGTATAGTGTGTTGCTATTTTTTTATTTCACTCCCTTTTTTGTTTTTACAATTTAATCATCTGATATAATGTTATTTCAAATTGAAGTTAGGACTAGTTTGATGTTAAAATGATGTTTGCGAAAATTTATTTTATTTATTTTATTCTATTTCAAATTTATTTTTTTAAAATGAATTTTATCCAGGTCTCCATTGATCTTTTTAGCTTTTTAACCCATATTCAAATAGAACGTTATAGGGTTGTAGGTTGAAAACAAATCGCATACCATTCCTTTTTGTTGATCTTTGCAGCCAGATGGAAGCTGACAAAACTGTAAAGGTGGATTGTTTGATATGGGATGATGCTTGGGATTTGTTTAAGAAAAAAAAAATAGGAGATCAACCTCTTTTGGTTTATCATGATTTTCCTAAACTTACCAGAATAATAGCCACATAGTATGGTGGTTTGCCTTTATACTTTTTTTTTATTATGCAAATAAAGTGTTTGATAAGCCTAAAATGGATGAAATATGAATTACTAGGTTTTAGTTTAATGAAAAGGTTATAATATTAGTATTATAAGGGCCTTATAGTCATTAATAGAAAATAATAGTAATCATATAAATAACTAAATATTTTTTGTTGATTTTTTTTTAAGGAGAATATTAATTGTAATAACATAGATAGCATAAAAAATGAACAAAGTTGTTGTTGTTTCTCTATGTTATCTAAAAGATGAAAGAGGAGAGAAGAAGAAAATCTAAAGATGTGAGAGGAGTAAGAATTATGTTATTAACTTTTATTATTTCTGAAAAAGAAAACATAAGCATTCAATATAGATATTAGAAAACACACATATATAAATAAAGACTAACAACTATGTTTTCAAATAAGGATGATTATCTTCCATATATAATATTAATTTGGTCCGCATAAACAAAAATATAAAGCAGCTTCCATTTATTCTTGTGATGGCTGATTTGATATCACTTAATCCAATTATTTTTGGATAAATAACTATAATTCCTTTATCTTGTTAGACTACCATTTTTTGCTTGAATATGTTACCATTAAAACACCTTTAACTCATAACTTTTCTCTATGAAAAAAATCAATATTATAGGTAACATTATAAGAATCATTATGAGAGGATTATGCCTTATTACTCCAATAGCTTTTAACAACATTATTTCTTCATGGACTTTCACAATGTTTGCTGGTAAATTTAGTTATGCTACTGTCAGGTTGTGTTGTGCTAACACCCTTCTTTAGACTTTGTTGGGAATGTAGGCAAAGTTTGGTCTAAAAGTATATTAAGACAGCTTTTGACAATGGTTTGGTAAATACGTCATCAATCTGATCATTGAAGGATACATGTTGGGTGATAATATGTCCAAGAGAAACTTGTTTGCGCATAAAATGATATTCCAACTCAATATGTTTACTCCGAGCGTGGAATAATGGCTTGATTATCATGTGAAGTGCACTCAGGTTGTCATAGTAGAGTATTGAAGGAGGAGTGATTAGGATGTGAAGATCCTTGAAGATAAAATTCAGCCAAGTGAGTTCGATTGCGGTGTTATCCATGACATAATACTCAACTTTAGTGCTTAAGCGAAATATTGTATGTTGTTTTTATGCACACCAAGAGATAAGATTTTTTTTCCAAGGAAGTTGTGGTAACCAATAGTGGACCATCTAGTTGTAGGACATCATGCCTAATTTGCACCTAAAAAAGAAAACAAATCAAATATAGTGAAGTAAAATGCAACTGAGTGTGAAAAGTTCCTTTTATAAAGTGTAAGATAAGATGAACCATTTTTAAAGGTGTAGTATTTGAAACATGTATAAATTCAGACATAAAGTTAACATTATACAAAAAATCTAGGCGTGTGAGAGTGAGATATTATAGAGAGCCAACAAGACCCTAATAAATATCTTGGGTCATCCAAAGGTTTGTCATTAGAAGAGGTTTTGGTCTTCGCTTTGAGTTGTGTACCTATAGGTTTACAATCTACCATGTTTGCATGTTCAAGTATGGTAAAAGCATAATGTTACTGTGATAAGTGAAGACAATTCGATGCTCGTGAAATTTCATCCCAAGAAAGTGATGAATATATCTCAAGTCTTTCATTGCAAGTTCACCATTAAAAAGTTGAAAAAAAAATTAACATGTGCTAAATTTGATCTTGCGAGCAATATATCATCAACATAGAGAAGAAGAATTAGTGAGCCATAATCAGAATGATAGATGAATAAAAAGGGATCTACTAAACTAGAATAGAAACCATATTTAAGAAGAAGAAAAAAGTGTTAAACCAATCAAACCTTTTTTTTTCAATGAAAAGCTACGGAATGAAATTGAAAAACAAAAGCGATAAAAAAACTTTAAAACAAAAGAATTAGAAATAAAAAGAATGAGGACTAAATTTGATATAAAAATAATCTGGAATCAAATGTTTAGGGGTGAAATTAAAAACAAAATTAAATTAAGAAGGGATAAGAAAACAAACAGAAATCAAAAGAATGAGGACTAAATTTGATATAGAAATTAAATGAAACCAAATGATGAGGGACATAATTGAAGAAAAAATCAATAAAAAAAGATTAAATACAAAACAAATAGCAATAAAAAAAATAAGGACCAAATTGAATACAAAAAACAAATGAAAGGACGTATTTATTTTTTGCAAGGAGAAGAGAGAGAATGGGAAGAGAGAGAGAAAAGATGGAGGAGAAGAAAAAAGTCAACCAGAGTGCAACCACTACTCTTCCGACCACACACGCGACACCACCGCGAAGAACACAATGATAAGCTTCTAACACTACCCCAGAAAGTGGTGTTTGGACATGGGATGACAGTACACATGCTATTTAAAGTGCACGAGTGTCGCCCACTTGGTGACGCGTGCCTTGCACATGCCATCAACTTTTTTTTAATTAATATTAAAATTATTAAAAGACTAAGTCGCCATCGACCCAACCTATTAATTATAAAAAAAACAGCCTAAAAATACGCAAATATCATTGGTTGCAAGTTTTATTTTTTTTTGCTTTTAAAGATATGAAAGTCTTTATATTGTTTTTTAAAAATGTAAAAAGACCAAAATTAACCCTTATCAACTTAATAATTAAAAAAAAATGCCTAAAAATACACAAATTTTCCTAGTTGTAAGTTTTGATTGTTTTTTTTTGGCTTTTAAGGTATGAAAGTCTTAATATTATTCCTGAAAATATAAAAGATCAAATTTACTGTGATTATCTTTTAAACAAATTTTATTTTTAAAAGTAATATAATTTTTATATTATGCTGAAAAAAAAAACCAAATTACCACCAAACAATTGCATTTCCTCTTTCAAGGGAAAAGAACTCAAGAAATTTATTACCTCATTAAAGGAAATTATAATTAAAATGCTAGGGTATACTTTGATAAGAAAAATTACCAACTATTTTAAAATTATGGAATTCTAAAATACAAACAAATAATTTCTTATATCTACAGTTTAAATTTAACAATGATAAAACTATTTTTTGAAAATACTTAATTACTACATAATTAAGAACTGTATGCTTTAAGTAAACTACAAAAATTCTGAATAAATTTATTGTAAAACCCTACAGGTAATGCTATACATGTCAAGGAGGAAACAAAAAGCCGAGAATAAAGATGCATTTTTTTTTAATTTAGCAAAAAGTAATGGTAGTTGGAGTTGAAAGTGAGTCACTGTTATCATTGGATTTATAGTTAAGAAATTAATGGAACTGTCTTCTATTGTAATATGCAAAAGGGAAGTTTAGGAACTACGTAAAAAACTAAACTCTTTTGGGAAGAAAAATTTGAATATAATAATATAGGTGAACATCGCTGTTGTTTTGGCTAGAATTTTTTTTTTATCTTCCTGTGATTTATGTATTTGGCTGCATGTGTCTTCAAGACGGATCATCTGCGGTTGTGTTATGTCACATCAACCAGTAGGATAGTGTTTTAATCTCTTGGATTTCCCGTCTAATGTAGACCAGATCTTCTATAATCTAAGCATGGGTCTGAAACGAGCGCGTGCTTCTTGACCGAAGCACAAGTGTACACGTTTGTTTGTGAATTCTGACAGAAATAACCCGTCAGAATAGAGCCAAGCTTTTTTCAAAGTCAAGGATGGGGTTCCAGTGATGTAATTAGCAAGAGTAGGGATTAGAAATAACCAAGGTATTTCCCTCTTTAACTTCATGCCATGCCCCATATGAATATATATATATATATATATATATATATATATATATATATGAACGTCTAAAGAACCTTTGTCTTTCCTTACCTAAGCCCACGAGGACAAACCAAGGCCACTCACGAGTCTTCTTTGCCTCTTCTTTCATTTTGGTTCTCTCCCTCTTATCTTTTGTTTGCATAATTTAGTATATTACAACTACATGGGTCGCTAGTTTCTATAGGTGTGTCAAGTTAGCTTTACCTTGCTGAGTTAACGATCATCCAGGTCTTAGCTCAACTTGGTTAGGAAACTTAATTTGGAGATTTAGAGAGATTGGGAAATGGAGAGGCCAAACTTTGTTGAGAATGGAGGGTTCAAATTGCCTATTGGATACAGGTTTCATCCAACCGATGAAGAGCTTGTTGTTCATTACTTGAAACGAAAGGTCCTTGGTCTTCCAATGCCAGCTTCAGTCATTCCTGAGTTTGATGTTTTCCAAAATGATCCTTCGAGCTTGCCAGGTTTGTCAAAAATTCAAATTCTTCAACTTGTAAATCAGATACTGTTTAGTGCTTACAAGTCTTCTATTAGCTTTGTTTTGAGCAAACTGGGATTTTTTTTTAACTAAGTTGGATCACGGCGAATTGTATCTGCTTTTCAAGATTGTTTTAAGAGTTTAGATTCATCTATCTAAGCTCACCATTTGAGTTTTGACCTTTATTTGAGAGATCCTGAGTTGGTTTAAACCTTATAATCTGTTCTTGTTCTAGGTAATTTGAAGGAAAAGAGGTACTTCTTTAGCCAAAAGAAGTGGAATGACTTTGGAACAAAATGCAAGAGAACTGCAGGCTCTGGACCTTCTGGTTACTGGAAACCTATTGGCAAAGGCAAGCAAATCGTAGCTTCTGACAGCAACAAAGCAGTTGGAACAAGGAAAACCCTGGTTTTCAAAGAAAGAAAGCATTCTATCAAGACTAGAAGTCAATGGGTTATGCATGGATATTGCCTTGCAGGCTCGGCAACAGGCCCCAAAACGACCCAGGTAAAAATATGAAGTGGTTACTGTGATATTATATATGGTACGCACCACGCAGTTGCAGCAGTGTTTTTGCCATAGAATTAACGGGTCATGTGTATTTGATACTTTCTTGTACAGATGGAGGAGGTGGGAGATTGGGTTGCCTACAGTGTATTTCAAAGGAAGAGGAAACCTAGAAAAAACGTGGTCATTTCCAATCCTTCAAACATTAACGAGACTCGAAATGTTGAGATCATTAGTCCTAGTTTCATGGATTTTATGACGGAACAAAGCTCTGATGGAGTTGGTCCTCCTTCACCATGTTCAAGTGGAGTCACCGAGGTCTCTTCTAACGAGGTAGATCAGGAAGAAATCAGCTCCTCCTCCATTAGCCTTTTTTCTTATCCTTGCAATAGGAAGAGGACTTAGAATTTGCTCCTAATCAAGGAAACTTTGTATCAGATAACTCAGATAGTACTGTACGTGCAACAAGCTATCAGAATTACTAAAAATTAAAAGAACAGGCATCCAATTGTCCATTGGCTTTATATATTTGTGTTTGTCTATCTAATTAAGGAATTGCATGAGGTGTTAATTATTTTTTCCCTATACATCACTACTTAATTAAGTTTGAACAGAACACTCGTACTGCATGGTATAGCATATATACTCGACGTGTTAAAAATGTGAAATTCAATTAATCTCACATAGGCGATTGTGCTGAGAATTTGAGATGAAGTAGTTGCAACATGCAGGACTATCATTATCATTTCTGCACCAGTAAACCAAGTCATTTAAGACTCAGAAAAAGATTTTGTACTGATTGTTTAGTTTAAGCAATTTACTGTCAAAAGGTGAACAGATTTTTGTGAAGAATGATGAAAAGTAGGCATCAAAAGCAGGAATCCAAAGAAAAAAAAAGGAAAGAGGTTCCACGTTATCTAATAATAACACTACAAGAAAAGTTGATCACTTATGGACAAGCACCCAAAGCCATTGATGCCAAGAGATTGTGGTGAAGAGAAGGCACATCTACAAATGGGGCTCGATTCTCGCGCATATTGCAAGAATAGAGAGGGGCTTGATTCCCTCCTAAAATATGATTCTTTCAATGCTTTGTTGATGACTTTTGTTCACTTGCAATGTTTTCAATTGCTAGCTAGACCATATACAAACGAACGAAGAGATTCTCTCATTATTTCTTGCTTTTTGAATGGTAATCACATTCAAATCCAAACCAATCCTGTATAAAGAGTGGTGTTTGTTGTGTTGGGAAAGGAAAAGGGAAAGGGACACAAATTTTCTTTACTAAATACTTCCAAGCTTCAAGAACGCAACCTCTCATATGGGGTTATGGGAACAAGATTCCTTGTGTCACCTAGTAAAAGCCAAAATAAGAGAGACATTTGTGATTATTCTACCATTTCAATTCCATTCAAGAATGGGAATCCTCTCCACCTTAGGTTATGCCCGTCCAGTCCCATATAAAATATTCCCACTCTGCTGCTAGAGAGAGGGATAAAGCGGTCACCGGAGGGTCACAATCAGCGTAAAAGGAGAGAATATGGATCAATTGGTTAGATATGATGCCACAACTTTTAAATTAGATCATAACAGGCGTGTGATCCTTAAAAAGGGATCGATTTGTGTTGGAGGAGTGTAGGGACACCCTGTGAGTTGGGTCAAAGACACTTCACATGTGACCGACCACGTGTGATGTGCGTTCACAAGAATGCAAGAAAATATTTTCAACAATCTTATTTATTGAAAGGTTTTTTTAAAAATACTAATTAGATATTGAAAAACATGGTAGCATTTGAGTCAAAAAATTATTCATCAGAACAATATTGTATAATTCTATTATTTCCATAAAAAAAATCTAACACTGACAATAGAAATCTTTTCACAAGTCCTATTAGTCATTATCAAATTAATCGAGAACAAATATGTTTTTCTCAAAAGCACAGGGAATGTTTTTTCCTCCTCTTCTTCTTCTTCTTCTCCTCCTCCTTGAATTTCACGCAAGCTTCTTCAATTTTCTTTTGCTTTACATTTGGTCTATGTCATTTTAATTACTATTTTATTTTTATTTTTAATAATCTATAAAATTATAAATTCTTTTCAATTTTACCCTTTCTATTTCTTATTCTTTTAAATTTGGTCCCAATTCTTTAGATTCTATTTGTTTTGTTTGGGGTCATTTTTAGATTATTGTTTTCTACAATCTCATCGTCCTTTTGTTTTTTTTTTCAATTTTAATGCCCATTTTTTATTGCTATCTTTTATGCTCTGACAATTTTTTAAATTTGAAATGTTTTTCATGATTTTCATCATTTAAAATTAAATTGGTTGTAAATTAAGTTTTTTGATTGAACTCAGATTCATGATTTCACGTATAGTGAGTTTTAGAAATTAGACCAGATTTAGAGGGTTGACTCAAGTTTACTTGATTTTTTTTCTTTTTAAGCTGATTTTTTTAACCTTTTTTTAGAGTTTTGCTTTGTTTTTTTTTTCATAATTTGTTTTCTATGTGGTTAGTCTTGGGATTGTGATTAGAGTTACAAATTTCAAAAGTTAATGTAGGTTGACCTTTTTTGTCCTTTTTTTAAATTTATTTATTTAAATTTCATCCTTTAACATTTGATTTATTGAAAATTTATCTTCATACTTTTTTTTCCCTTTCCTTTCTATTGGATTATTCTGATCCTATACTCATGGTCACAGGGTTAAAAGGTTAACTTTAGTCGACTAAGATTTTTTTCATTGCTTTTTTTAATTACTTTTTGTTTTTGTTTTTGTCCTTTAACATTATATTGTTCGATAATTGAGTTTCATGATTTTATTCAGTTTACTTTCAAACGCAGTTATCCTAGTATCATGATTGGGTTAAAGATTTTCAATCTTGACCCGAGTGGGCTAGGATCAAATCTTTTTTACCCCATATATATCAACATTTTATTTTCTTAAAAGTGAACTTTAACTTTTTTTTCTTTTTATTTTACTTTCTATATAGTTATCTTGTTCTCATTTGATTTATTAGGAATTGGTTTTTAGATTTTTTTCGTGTTTTTTTATAAGATTATCTCATTCTTATGTCCATGGTCGTGGTGTTTGCGAGATAAATCGGTTTAACTAGGGTCTTTTTTTATTGATTTATTTATTTATTTTATTTTCACCCTTCAACATTAGGTTGTTTATTAATCTGAAATGTCTCAGGTTAGGTTCTTTTTACCTTTCTCTCATTATTGTTTTTTTATCATTGTATTTATTTATTCGTATTATTTAAATTACCAATTTAACCAATGACTTGAGTCTCAATTGTTTTCCTTAGCATTATTTTTTTCATTGAAAAAAAATTTGGTCCACCCGTGATGAAGCGTTGGCTATAAATCTAGCAAAAACAACTAACGAAGATAGTGGTTTCACCATTGAAATCATTGTGCATTGTTACCCTTTTTTTCCAACTTTTTTTTTAACATCCAATTTGTTTTTCTTTCAAATTTGTCTTTTGTTTTTGTTTTTGTTTTTTTTGAAATTGGGTTCTGAGATTCGTTTTATTTTACTTTTTATGTGTTTATTGCAGTATTGGAAAAATATTTTTGCATTTGGTTGATGCTTAATTTAGCAAAATATATTTTGATTTTATTGGTTTAAAACAATTAAAGATTTAAAGATTGAATTTGAAACAGTTACAACAAACCAGGCTTTTTTTTTTTTATCAGAACAATGACTAAAATGAAAAAAAAAAGGAAAGAGTGACTAGCAAAAGTAAAGTACGTGTCGGCATGTGAAAGAGGGCGATGTGATATGGCGGCACATATGGCTTCATATGTGCTTCAAAGGTAGACTTTCTTGGTATTATTAGAATCATCTCGACAAGAGATTTATTATTTGGTTTGATTCTCTTTCTATTGGTATATCGTAGTCTCATAACTCGAGTCGTGAATTTTATAAATTAATAAAGGATAATCCAAGTCGATTCAATATGTTATCATCTTGATATATTTTTAAAAGATATGTGATATATCACCTTCTAAATATTTTTTAAAACATATTTTCAAATATGCATAAGCTTTTTATTATTTGTTTTTTTCTATAAAACATGTTAACAGCAATTTGATTATCTAGTTTAAGCTCAAAAGGTGTTCTCAATAATATGTTAGAAAGTTTGATAAAGTCGATCTCATTTGAAAAGAATAATGAGATTTGTAGTGATTTTGTCATAGAATGTCCGTCCACATAACCTGAAGTCAATCCACCGCCGGTGAAAAGGAAAGGAGGTGCTTGTGTGGTGGGAAGGAAGTTAGCGGAGGAAGAAAATCGCCGACCAGAGGGTTGCTTGCACAAGAGGCTAAAGAATCATCAACACGATGAAAATTCTGCACGTCACCTACTAAACACAGTTTCTTGTGTAAATTGCTGACTTTGACGGCCTTTTTCTTTTGTCATTCAAGTGGGCCCGGTAGTGTTGGCAGGCCACAACCAATTCATAACACTAATAATCATTTGGACCTTTTTTCCTCGTGTCAATCACACCCCAAAAATCATTTATTTGATACAGTGGAATTAATTTTTTATTCTTTGCAACAAAAACTAAATAAACTAGCTATAGCTATTGAAAGTAAAATAATTTTTTTATAAAATTTATTTATTATTATCAAATTTATCAGAATTAAAATCATATTTTTTTATTTTTTTACCACAATAAAATAACTAAATTATCCTAAAAATAATTAACTAGCATTTAGGAGCTTTTTAGTTTTTTTTAAGTAATTAAATGACTGAATTACTTTTAAAAAAAACTATTAAGTTGACTTTTAGGGGCTTTCTTGTATTTTCAACATGGTTTTCTTTTTACAATTAAGTTGACAGTTGAGCGATTTAATATTTTGATAAATATAAAATATTATTTTTAGAAAATATTATTGGGGTGTGTAATGCATGCGCCAAGTATATGAGACATTTTTTTTTCTATCCTCCTTGATTTCTGAGCCTTCTAGACATGTTGACTTGAGTCTTGTTTTTTTTTTAATTTTTTAAAAATTCAGTGTTTGATTTGTTAATGATTGAGATTTGATTTTATTTTTATTTTCATTTTCCTCCTTATAAGGTTGCACTTTCATTTTCCTCCTTCTAGATATTTTTTTTTCTTTGTTATCAAATAAATTATTAATAGCTTATAAAAATAAGTAGAGGGTATTTTTAATGATATTGACACACATTTATTTTTTTTATTTGTTATTTTTGTTTTTTAATAATTATATTATTAAATTAACTAAATTTACATTTGAATCTATGATCGGAGTTCTAAATTTTCATTGCTCTTCTGAAAACAATATCTTCATTTTTTTACAATAAAAAAATTATGTTGTCTCACGAGTATAAGCTAGAGGATAATACTAACAAAGTAGCCGTTTGTTAATGTTAATATTAATTCCATAATCTAGGAGTAACACGAGAGCCCACAAAGCATGATTTTCGATTTAATTTAATTTTTATTTAAAAAACTAATTAAATTGAATTTAAAAAAAACCGAAACTGATTTAAATCTACCAGTTTCGATTCGGTTCAATTCGATTTTTTTATAATTTTCAATGGGTTTGGTTTCAGTTTGGCTCGATTTTGTTCGGTTTGGTTTTTTCGGTTTCAGGCTTATTAAACCGATATCAAATCAAACCGGTCAGTTTTTTAAATATTCTAATTAGTTTAATCAGTTTTTTTTTCACGGTTCAATTTTTTTATTTTTTTTATTTAATTGATTTTTTAATTTTTTTTTTCCGGGGGTGGAAGGTTAAAAGAGGACAAAGGAATAAAAAACGATTGAGGAGACTTTTGGTTGCAGCTTTTGAATCCCAATCCTGGCCGAAAGCTAACAAAAACGGAAGAGAGGACAATTTCTTGTCAACAGAGATACCAGCCCAGCAGCTTTCACCATCACATTAACCCTCGAGCAAATTAAGAGAGATAGCCCGAAAGAACTTGTTGCGCTTCATGCCCAGCCGGTGCAGTTCCATCTCCCTCATCTGCAATTCCCAGAGTTCAGTCAAAACAATTTCTTTTTAGATTAATGACAGTCTAGAAATGCAACCACCTGCAGATACAAACACCTGAAGCAACAATGATTCCAGGTATACGGCATGAACACTAAAACCATACCAGAAGTTCTAGAAACTTCTATTGTATATACTTTCTAATATGTATTTAATATATTGCAATACAATATAAATAGAAACAATTGCCATTTTTCATGTGTAGTTGGGGGCACTTGAATTACTTAGATTACAACAGTAATATATAGTTTTTTTTTTTGTGTTTTTTTATTTTTTTTCCAACTTTCCCTCTTTTTTTTTTGTTTTTTTTTCTAAAATTGCTTTCCTTTTCTTTTTTCCAACTATGTTTTTTTTCTTTTTTTTTCATTTAATTTTTTTTAAAAAAATTATCTTTGTTGATTTTATTTTTTAAATATTGAGCTGGTTAAAAATTTCACTTTGTAATTTTTTTTCTTTAAAATACTGTGGATTGCTACGGTGTTTTCCCACATAATTTTTCTATTTTATTTTTTTAAAATTATATTTGTCGATTTTTTTTTATATTGAGTTGATTGAGAATTTAGTTTTGTAATTGTTTTCTTTAAAACATTGTTGATTGCTACAACGTTTCTCCGCATGGTTTTTTTTTTATTGTTTTTTTATGATTTTCTCCGAAATTATTTATTTTATTTTATTTTTTAATATTGAATTGGTTAAAAATTACAGTTATAATATGTGAGGAAAGCACTGTAACTTTCCTCGCAAATTATTGTGGATTGCTACAGTAATATATATATATATATATATATATATATATTTGCATTTTTTTGTTTTTTTTCTAAAATTGCTTTCCTTTTCTTTTTTCCAACTTTGTTTTTTTTCTTTTTTTTCCATTTAATTTTTTTTTAAAAAAATTATCTTTGTTGATTTTACTTTTTAAATATTGAGCTGGTTAAAAATTTCACTTTGTAATTTTTTTCCTTTAAAATACTGTGGATTGCTACGGTGTTTTCCCACATAAGTTTTCTATTTTATTTTTTTAAAATTATATTTGTCGATTTTTTTTTATATTGAGCTGATTGATAATTTAGTTTTGTAATTGTTTTCTTTAAAACATTGTTGATTGCTACAACGTTTCTCCGCATGGTTTTTTTTTATTGTTTTTTTATGATTTTCTCCGAAATTATTTTTTTATTTTTTTTTTAATATTGAACAGGTTAAAAATTACAGTTATAATATGTGAGGAAAACACTGTAACTTTCCTCGCAAATTACTGTGGATTGCTACAGTATTTTTTCTCATATGATTTTTTTTCTGTTTTGTTATGTTTTTTTCTAAAATTATCTTTGTCAATTTTATTTTTTAAATATTAAGTTGGTTAAGAATTGCAATTACAAGTAAATACAAGTTTTTCCTCACAAAACACTATGGATTGATACAGTTTTTCCTTATATGGTTTTTTTCCAGTTTCTTTTGTGTTTTCTTTTTTTTGTAATATTTTTTTCCAAAATTATCTTCATCGATTTTTTTTTTTAATATTGAGTTGGTTAGAATTTAACTTTGTAATAAAACTTAATCATGTGGGGAAAACATTGTAGCTTTCCTCACAAAACATTGTTGAAAATTACAATCACAAACCATTACAAATAAGGTTAAATCATGTGGGGAAGCACTGTAGCTTTCATCACAAAACACTATGAATTGCTACAGTGTTTCCAACATGATTTTTTTCTTCTTTTTTGTGTTTTTTTTAATATTTTTTTTCTAAAATTGTCTCTGTCGATTTGATTTTTTTAATATTGAGCTGATTAAGAATTTAACTTTATAATTTTTTTTCTTTAAAACACTGTAAATTATTGCAGTGTTTTCTCATATGATTTTATTATTATTTTTTTCAAAATTATCTTTGTTCATTTGTTTTTAATATTAAGTTGGTTAAGAATTATAATTACAATAAAGCTAAATCATATGGGGAAAGCGTTGTAGTTTTTCTCACAAAATACTATGGATTGCTACAGTATTTCTCTAAATGATTTTTTATTTTATTTTATTTTATTGGGGAAAGTACTGTAGTTTTCCTCACAAAACATTGTCAATTGCTACAACGTTTTTTCTCATGGGTTTTTTTTCCTTCCAAAATTATCTTTGTTGGGTTTTTTTTTTAATATTAAGTTGGTTGAGAATTTAGCTTTGTAATTTTTTTTGCTTTTTATTAACAGAAAAGTTAAATCATGTGGTGAAAGTATTGTATCTTTCCTCCTAAAACACTGTGGATTGCTATAAATTATTTTGTTCAGTCTCTAAGTTTTGATCACCAACACAACTTTTTTTTCCGTCATGAAATATTGGCTTCATCATACCTTTAGTTTCTATTACTTATTTAGCGCTGATTCACAATTATAACACTATTAAATATATTTGTTTTATAAGCCAGCTGCAGCGTGCGGGCATGCATCTCGTTCTCATTAAACACTCTCATTCTATCAGAGTAGTAAATGGATCAACATCCCTTATCGGATAACCTCTACCGAATCCTTCCCCACCCTTTTCCCTTTCAACACTTTGATGATTCATATTGTCACTGTCAAGATATTATTATTGTATATGCTTTGTAGCCAATCATTTGGATACACGCAACATTGACTTTGTACGTGTAAATATATTTAATTTATTAATAAAGACTCATTTATCTTTAATATTTATCATATATTTGATTAATGAATCTAGATTAAAGATAAAGTCCATAAGACAAAAATATTTTGCAAAGAAAATTATAAAGTTTTTATAATTATAGAATTTTTATTGCATCAAAGTATTCTTCCTAAATGTTCCTAGTCAATGATCTATTAAGGGGGTGTTTGAGAGTGTGGTAGTGGTTGTTTTTCAAAGTGATTTTCGTTTAGAAATGTATCAAAATAATATTTTTTTTTATTTTTAAAATTTATTTTTGACATCAGCACATCAAAACGATCTGAAAACATAAAAAAATATTTTAAATTATTTTTGAATTTTGGCCAACCTCCGGTTGGGTTGCAATCCCAAATGAGCATTAAGACTGGACATTAATTAGAGTTGTTAAGACTAGTACATATTATATTTTTTTCTTTATGAAAGAAAGCAGTTCTTCTCATAAACTAAGACATGAGAGATGTATATAACTAATATGTAGATACTTGTCAGATGACATGTACACTGAACTGAAAGAGAGAGTAAATTCAACTACAAAAGAAGAGACAAACGAGTAATTGGAGAGTGATAGAAACAATGTGGGCATGGGGCGTGGGGTAAGGAATTATTATGAATAATCAAAGAAAATTAATTAACAACAAGAAGAAAAGAAAAATACATAGTTTTTTTTGTTTATTTTAAAATTATTTTTTATTTAATTATATAATAATAAAATAAATAATTATAATAAAATAACCGAATATGATATAAAAAGAACGCCTATAATGAGTTGCAAAAAAACAACACTTACTAATATTAAAACAATATACCCAAATAAGAAAACACAATAAAAATTGAACAATATTAAATATAATAATATCTAGTTAGATCACTCTATTTCTTTCACGGGTCAGATCCAATATCTTTTAACACCAAAAAATAAACACGCAGGCCTATTAATATAATAAAAGATTGTATAAAATAATAAAAATATAGAGCAAAAAAAGAGATTTTTGGACAATTTTTAAGGCTAGAAGGTGCTGGAACTACTTTTTTATTTAAAACAATTGTCATTCTTCTTTCTTTTCAATTTCGATCCCCAACTCTAAATCTCTTACAAACAACAAAACTGGTTTTTGTTTAGTAAATTCAAGCACCAATTAAAAGTTAGGATATTTTTTCCAATATAGATAATATACAAAGAAATTACAAAATTCATTCCCAAAAAAATACAATGTCAAATGACTAAATTGGAAAAAAATAATTCAAATGATTAAAAAAAATACAATATCAAATGACTAAATTAGAAAAAAAAAAAAAACAAGTTACTATGAATTCACAGTAACTTTTGAGGTGAGGAGTGTACGAATCTATAATAACTTTTGAGGGGACGGACAATGTTTCCAAGAGGAGAAATAGATTTCTTCTTAATAACCCAAAATAAATTAAATAAAAACAAATTATAAAACTCTAACCTTTAAAAAAATAATAAAAAAACAAATGTCAGAGGTTTGAATTGAAAAAAAATGATAAAAAAATTAAAAGACCAGGAAACAAAAATGTTGGTCATGTAGGCTCAACTCACGTGGCCAAGGTTGCTTACCGCGCGGGCTAAGTTGCTTAGCCACATCGGTAAACCCTTGGCCAAGCTAATGTGACCAACTCAATCTTTGTCTCTCTCCCTCTCTCTCTTTCTACTTCTACTTTTTCTTTCTTTCTTTTTTCTTCTTTGCCAAACCACACACACCTTTATGTATTTTTTTCTCATATGCCACCAACAATTTATCTTTGTGCAAGACACATACACATAATATTTTTACACATAAATTTTATGCATGGAAGCATTAGTGCCACATTCTTACACCAATGTCTATAACCACGACATTAATGGTGCATGACACAATAATCATGACATGACACAACTGTCAATAACCATCATTGCTAGCCAATGGTTTATTAGCTCCACAATCAATGTCCAACACCGATATCTCCATTAATGAGACGTCTCCTTCTCTATGAAGAAAGTATAAGGTTGAGTGTATAAATACACTTTGCCACCAAGAAGTAATGGGGATTTTATACAAAGAACCATATAAGCATATAGACACACAATGCCACATAAAACTTACAAATACACATTCTTAACTCTTATTTTCATTTCTCTCTTATAGTAGTACATTATTATCTCTTCATATCTCAACTAACTTAAGCATTAGAATATTATGTTCCTATATGGGATTGGTTTTTCATGAACAACCCAGCCCAAGATGTAGAAAGCTAGGAAAAGTTCATTTTATGTGTAATTGTTTTTCATGATTTCACACACACACTAGAAAAGTAGACAATGATGAATGTGAGGTTAAATTTTTTCTAAAGTGCCCAAACGATGATAATGTTTTTAAGAAAAATTTGTGACCCAGATATAGATTAACAAAAAATACCTACTCTATAAGGTTTTTATTGTTTAACATAAAATCTTTATACAGTAGAAATTTAAATTCATACCACGTCTCATCGTCTCAGCATGAAGCATCTATTATAACTATGGAGGCAAGAGAAATGGATAAGGTCACATCAAGAGACACCGATGAAAAAGAGGATTCCCTAGTTGCTTCATATACCATGATGATGTATAACAGAAACTCATCTTTGATATAGTTGTTGCGAGAAGTAGATTCACAAACCGATCCCTCCGTCAAATCCTCCACTAATCTTTCCCGTTGTTTTATTAGAACCTATACATCCGCATTACTGGGGATTCATCAAAAAAAAAAAATTAAGAACATATAACCTAGTTCTCAACAAAAAAGACCATTTGTGTAATACCTTAATTTCTCTATGTTGTTCAAGACTCATTTGTTTTATTTTAAGCCTTGCACATGTTCTTCTTCCATGGACCGTGACATTTCAAAGCTACAGCTGGAGGAGGCGGCAGCGCTAAGATTTGAAAATGTTGGATCTATTTGTCAAAGCATTCATGATAAAAGTGGCTGCAAAAATAAAGAGGAAACCGGTTCTTCAGCTAGCCGTTGTCGGAAGAGCTTTTCCTTTATAACTGAAAGGGGATTCTTAAAGAGGGTTCTTGGCTCTAATGATAAAGATCGAAGCTTGGAAAGTGAAAGAGAGTCGATCCATAATGTACGAAAAAGTGTTTCAAATTCACAAGAAATGGAATATGAAACATCTTTCAAAGAACCAGAATCAGATATTGATCAAGAAGCAAAATATATGAATAAGGTTGATCGTAGTATTCATCAAGGAGCTAATGTGAAGGCAGTCGAATTAGAGGACATGGCAGAGGAGGATATTATAACGGAAAGGAACCCTAATGAGGAGGTCGTTGTGGACACTGAGGTGATGGAGGAGGCTGTTAGCAATGAAAAGGAAGGTGCAAGGGAGGACAGCATGTTATGTTTTCAAGAATCTCCTAGCTTCAGGGTATACTGCGCTCATAATGTCTCAGTCGATGGTGATGGTAATGAAGGTGAGATTTCAATCAAAAGATAATTAATTAGGACTATTCCATGAACAGAATCAAATTTTTTTTGCTCTGTTTTTCCGATCTGGCCTTTTCTTTCTCGATTTTTAGGGTTGAAAAGATGAGCTGTAATGTTTTAGATACTCAATTAATAGAAAATCAAGGAAGCATGATCAAATAATATAATCAGCATTTTATAAATTACAACAGTCTAGTTTTCTGAGAGATTTATGTTTGAACCATTCTCTTTCTGAGACCTTGGATTTATTAGTTTCTTTGTGGAGGGTTCTTGTTGAAATGAAAGTGCAAAGCTCAAAGGGTGAACATTTATGGCTAAAAATAATGCAAAAACATTACAGGTTCTCCATATTATGTATAGCAAGAATGAACGTCAGTGTAGTTTATAAATTCTTGAGTTTTTCCTTTCCAAACCAAACACAAGTAGGACCAATTACTGCTAAATTAATAGTAAATTTCTTAAAGAAATTCACCGTCCTCCTGTGTTTTGCAGAAAAGGGTGATAAAGATAAAGAAAACAAATCATTGAAGGAAACCATCCAGAAGGTATATGGATCTATAATTTACTGCAGATAGGCTCTTTATGTAGAATTATGCACTATTGCAAATAAATCAGCTGAAACCATTCTGATCTGTATATATAGCTACAACTCGACACTTGAAACGATTGTCTTTCCTAATGCAAGAAACAACAGTTAAACCCATCATTTCTGGAATATTACATCTTCCAAGAATAATAGGCAGCACGTGCATGTTGTTGATACTGGTTCTATGTGGTATTTTGATATTACCATTTCTCTTCTTTGAGCAAGGATCAGAGAACCAGGCAGTGAAAAGAAGACAAACTAGATTTAGGACTCCAATACGAAATGGTGGAGCAGCAAGAATGAAAAACTTTAAGTTTGCCTCGTGCAGCTGTTCCAACCCTTCAACTACTCAAGAAAGTGCTCGTAGATCAGTTGGAAAAGTTGTCCGCTGACTATCTGCTATCTCCACAAGTACACAAGATACAAGGCAATTTCAGTCACCGCCTTTAATTATTTTCCTTTGAATTCTTAAGTTTCGAAGGCAAGATTCTTATTGGAGACTGCACCATATTTCCTGCTTCGGGGAAGTATATGTTAGGTTTGCTGAAACGTATATCCATAACCGGTAAATTTAATTATTATTTTTTAGAGTTTATTTAGAGTTGTTTAAGGTTTATATTAAGAGTAAGATTATATTAAATATTTTTTTTTCAGTTTTTAACAATTATTTCAAGATTGAATTCTCACGGCCTTAATAGTAATCCATATAAACTACAAGTGAAAGATCTTTTAAAAACTCTTTTGTTATACTTTTGAGTGCTAGTTTTTTTTTTTTGTTAGGTGTTTTTGTACTGTACTCTATTCATAGAAAATAACAAGCATACCTTTTTATTTCTAGAAAAACATAAAAAATTCTATAATAATAAAATATCAATTTTATCCTTAAATAATATTACTTATATTATTTTAGGCAATTTTAAAAATTTATTTAATCAAGTAAGGACTTGATTGTTTCTAGGTTTAATCTTTAGCATCACCTTAATCACTCTTTATTCGAGCAACTAAAATAAATACTAGCAAAAAAATCAATGATTAAAATTTTAGAGTTAAAATGTCCTTTCAAATAGAATTAAATCCTTAATTTCTAAATGTGGTTTTTTTTTTGTTAGACCTTAAAAGTAACACATGACATTTGATATTAACATAACTAAAAGCGGAATAAAACTTAAGAACCTCAACATGACATCAACTATGACAAATGATATTACTCAAGTCAAAAAAGAGTTTGATATAATTTAAATATTTGTGAAAGTCTTAAAAGTATATAAAAGGATGAGTGAATTAAGAGCTTAGTTGAAGGTTTAATATCTTAAAAAAAAAATTATATTTTAACACTTTAAAATGTTGAAACAAGGATTCAATATGAGAGTAAACAAAGTAAAAGAGATAAAAATTAAGATAAAGACACCCAGTTTATAGTAATTCAATCAATCTTGTCTTCTCCATTCCTTGAATTACCATTCAAGTATTCACTGACAACTTGTGATCTTCTTGCGGGTGAGACCTTACCAATACAACAATCTTTTTTACGAGTTCAAGATTAGAAAACCCTTCACTCTCAATATTTCTCAAGGATCAAGATCTTAACCTTTCAATAACTAACAACCAAGATTTTTCCAAGTGATTTAAGAGTCATTTACACTTTTATAATGGATTCTCTCAAAAGATTTATCACACCTCATAATAAAGATAATATTATAATGAATTAAACTCAACCTTTTATGAAAAGTAATCTAGCTCAACAATGTCAGATTGAAGATTGATGCTAATAAAATTCAAAGTTTTTAAAAGGATTATGGAAGTGATGAAAGATTTTTAGATTAAAGAGTTGGTTAGCATCAAGTGTGTCCTTACATGAAGTGAACAAGTAGTGTTTATATGCAAAATATAACACGTAGTTGTTACTCATGACTAAAATTTAGGAGTTTAACATTTTGAATTTTTAAGATGACCTATAATGTTATATAAATGGTCAGTTGTTAAAATGTAAAGGGTTGTTTATGATAAAAGTTTTTAGTATAAAACAAATTAAGTCTTAAGTTTAAGACAAGATAACTCGTGTAAAATAAATGATGTACAACTTATCCACGGTACTATTTAATGATCTAATTCGAAATAGTCAAGGGACTTTTAACATTTTTAAATGAATAAGACATAAGAAATTCATTTGATTAAGTTAATGAGAAATGATGCTTCCCATTTTCAAAAATAATTGAGTATAGTGATGATGCTGAAATTTATGATGAAAGATTTTCTGATGAGGTATTTTTCAAATATGCATAATTCAGCAATGAAATAAAAAATTTTTTGGATAAAGATCATTTTTGTGATTTCAAATTAAATCCTATAAAAACTTGATTATATAAAATTAAACTTAGATATCTTCAAGTGAAGCTTACATCTAATTGAATCAATTTTTCTTTTATTTGACATATTAGAAAAATTCATACAACATCAAATCTTGACACACATATCAATTTTACTAAATTATTGTTATCATAAAAAATATCAAAACCATAAGCACTAGAGACCTTTGGGCTAACAAGATGTAGACCATAGAACATGCACTAAAATTTACAAAACCATTAAGAGAATATTTTATAAATAATTTAAGCATATCAATGTTATTACTCCTTCTAAAGCCAAGTTGAATACATAAAGATGAGAAATATAGGTATTTAGAGGTATGTGAGATAAAAAAAAAATAGGGTACCTAAGCAAGTGTCAACAATCCACAAATATTTCATCACTCTTTCAACTTTATAAATATATTTAATTTAAATTAATATTATTATTTCATAACTCATGGAATTCACCCTATAATTTATTTTCTCAACACATATAAATCATATGATTGTTTCATTTGTCAACCACCTTTAATACAAATCATAATTCATTATGTAATCATGTCTAATTCACATCGTTATTTAATTCACAATATATTTAATTCACGTTGTCTTTTTACTTATCTAGCATTTTTTACATCAGTGATACATCGTACTTCAATTCATATAACACCCTTGTTATAATGAAAAATTTCCTTAGTGAATTATTCATTCCACTTATTTCATGTCCTTTTTATTATTTATAATTTATCACATAACCTTCCATTACTTTTATATTTGCATGGCATACTCAAATCATTTTTCTTTTTTGTTAAACTTTGTTGGTAGGGCTAATTTAATACCCAATCATTAATTTGTCAACACAATCAAACTCATATACACCTTACTCCATTATATTTTATTGTTGTTGTCAGCTGGTTAACCAAATTATTAATCACTTTATAGCTATAATCTCATATAACTACCTTTTAAAATAATTTAATATAAACTCTACCAAACTTTTGATGAAGTTTTCTTTATACTTGGACTATACCAAGTTATCAACATCTTTATCAATATCTCAATTCAATACTACAATCAGAATCCAATTATCTTAGATCTTATTCTATGTCAATATAGCTCAAGAATCATTATATATATATAGATATTAGCTCGCAGACTCTATTGTGAGTGGAACCTGACAAATAAATCATTTTGCTATATTAGAACGTAGTACAACCCTATGAGAATTAAAACTTATTCATAATTGTTTAACTTATTAGATCAATTTTGATAACAATTATAAGCTCATCATTTCCAACCCATGTATAATTCATGCATATACTTCACCTTATAAGATAGGTTCAATATCCTGGTAGTAAGACAAACTAATGTCAGTAGCTCATTATTAGACACTAGTCCCATTACTAGGTAACTAGCTCCACACATATTAATATGAAAATAAAAAACATGCCACATTTAAAGTATTTGCTATTAACAAGGTATCAAGGTGTCAAGCACCTTTTCCACAATAATATTCATTCATATGTAGGTTATGTCACATGTTAATTATTTTAGAGTTCTTGTCGTATATCTTTTTCCGATATTAATTACTTTTATGACGGTCTAACATGAATTATACGCGATCTCCACCATTTCAATCAATAATAGATCATAAATCAAATTCGCTAATGCAATTGATAATAATTATTGCATAGTAATTTTAATGTTTTGGTTAAAGGTAATATAAACAAGGTTTCTCCGTTATTGCTATAAATCACTTCTCATAATATACTACAAATTATCGCATATGTGATTAACTATAAATTGCATATAAATTTCTACCTCAAAGGCATATGCCTTCCATTAATAATAACAATAATAATATACTATATAATTTAATTACCATTTTAATTCTAATAATTATAAAAGCATGTATAAATAATTAAGAAAGCAAGAAAGGTCAATCCCTTACCTTAACTCTTGTTATTCAAGCTCTTGAGAAGTCAGATTTCTTTCTGAATGCTTCTCCTACAACTCCCAACTAAACAACTATTATTACTCACACCATAAATTAAATTGAATCACTAGTATATCTATACTATGCATCTCAAATTTTCCTTTGTTTACACACACACACACACACACACAAATATATATATATATAATTTTCTCAATATAATTTTCTAATAATAAATCACCCAACTCATTCTTATAGTTTCAAATATTAAGACCCTTAATTAACAACAATCCCAAACAAGCAATAGAATTTTACAAATCCTAGTTGGTTTAGTCTAACCAATTCAGAACATTGTTTGGTGTTTTAGTCATAACTAGAGTTTTAGAACTCCTTTTTAGGTGTGATATGTCTTGATGAAAAGTTAAAACACAAAGATACAACTTTGATGAATGAAACAACACCTAGTTCTGTCATTTTTAACCCCAAAATCAACCATCAAAGTAGCCCCTGAAATTTTTCAGGGTTAATTCAGTCTAGACCTTTTCTCGATTTCTAGATAATATCTGGAGTTTTATAAATTAGAATTAAGCAAAATTAGTTTCATTTGAAAGCTAACATTCATTTCTACAACTTTCATGAGAAACCTAATTCAAATTCCATCATTTTCAAGTTCTTATTTCTGTTTGAAGTCAAATGATAAATCTGTTTGAAATTTCAGCTTCATGAAGAACATAAATTTGACAAGCAACTAGATGTTCTCATGCATCACATAATCATTCAAAGTGTTATTATTAATGCAACATAGCAACACTTTCTAAAATAACACAAATACCACATCAATCTAAAGTAACCATTTCATTCTTAACTTAACATGTTTTCACCAAACACTCCATTGTACCATTGTTCCTCACAGATTCATAACAATGCATTCAAACATATCTCAAAAAATAAGTTTTATATTAACTTTTAAGTGTCTATTTTATTCAAATCATTGTAACCATATTGAGAAACACCAATCCTCAATTTGTATGCACATATTTATTCTTAAAGAACTCTTCCTCAAATTCTTTTCTTTGTTTTTTCTCTTAAATTTCTTCACCCAAACAATCTAAATAACTTACATCAATTATTTCATAGTTATCTTAACATAAAAGTTAATTCTTTCATCTTTTCTCTACTTAGGAGAAACTAATAGCCAACAATTTATCAAGTTCATCTCTTTAATAAAAAGTTATTTTTCATGATTCTTAAATTACTCTAACTCTACTACATGGTTTTACAAATAATTTACAATTTCCTTACTAATATTAATCAACAACCAATCACTAAAATTATCATACTAACCATTTAACAATTTATCAATAACCACTTCTCATTAGTGTTACTGCTCATTAACCAACTTTTTCATACTAACACTCTATATTGATTATAAAATTATTTCCATCCCTCATCTAATCCTACTTATTCACAACACTTATTTTTATTTTAAATACACAATCATATCAAAATGTATCAATTAAATACATTTTTAAGCACAAATCTCACTTAACTCAAACCTCTCATTTATATCAAAGTCACAACATATCAATAAATATATTACAAATAACACTTGATTTTATTATATCATCATCATCATCAAGTAACTCTTACTAATCACCTACAACTAGACAACAATTATATAATTTCATAAGTTTTCACTTCTTTCTTCTCATAACCAGTTCTATCAACTTTAGAACACTAACCCTTTTCTTCTCATAACCTTCTTTTAATTCATTCAAAATCTACATTATTAGTATTTATCTTATATGTATTTGTCTAAGAACATGACAATTAAGCTATCCTCTTATTCTTTTTACCTCATCTATTTCATCATATACTCCATTTCATTTAAATTTCAAATATATGTATTTTATTCAATATCCATCACTACTAACACTTCAACACATGTGAATTACAAGTAATTAAAAAGAATTTAAGGTAGTTTTACCTTTCCTTATTCTTTCCTTCCCTAGGATGAAACTCCCCCACAAGCACAAGCACCTAAATTTCTTCTTTATACATTCATAAACTAGGTCATTCATACTCTACTACACCTCATTTACATCATATCCACACAATTTCTTAATTTCCCTAAAATTCATTTATGAACCCTAGTTGAAATTCTAATAATTTCACCACAATTCCATACATCATCACTTATACTTAAATAAAGGAGGTTGAAACCACTTACCCAATGATTTTACAAGTTCTAAGTAGCTCACAATCAAAAACATTTCTCGTTGTTCCTTTTCTTCCTCCAAACACGCTACTTTTCTTTCTATATCTAGTCATCCCCCGCTCTCTCCCTTCTTCCCAAACAAGTTTCTTAACCTCTATATGTACGTTTCCCCATTTTTAATCCCTCACTTCAATCTTTTCTAACCTTTTTCTCCATAAAGCTTAAGAACAAAAGAAAAATATGAAGTGATGATGGTGATATTCGGTCTCCTTCCCTTTTTGTTTTAGTTGGGTGTCAGTTTAAATAGGAGGAGGAAGAAAATTATTGGTTTTCCCTAATTTTACCCTTACATATTATCCATATGTTATTTTACCCGAACTTCAGCACTATCATGAAGCCTTCATAGACTTTGATCAATCCAAAATTTTAACCCTTGGTATAACAACATGTCAGGAGACTACTCATGAAATTGCATCTCGATTTAACAGTCAGATTGAGAGTTACGCCTGATAGCATAAAACTAACCAACAAGTAATTTCATGCCAAAAATCCAAATTCTTATACTGTTTTATCTACTTAAATCATCCAGATTTATAACTAATTCAATGGGAACTCTCATCCCTATTTATAATACAAATTTTCCTTAATTTTTATTCTCTTTCGAGTTAAAAATTATGCGATTGCACACTGGCTTACACCGGCGTTTAAAGTCATTCGTGTTATAACCATACATTAATTCATTTGAAAATTCTAAAATACTTTTCTAAATATTTCACCCCAAATTTATAAAAATCTCCATATTTATCACTAATTTATCAATTTTTGAGTTACAGGTCTACATTGTACCCTTAATGTTTGTGGGTTATATTTCCTAGATTTAGACACATTTTTAATATCGAGTTTAAACGAACTACATTGAATTTAATTACATTATATCCGTGTACATAGCTTTCCCTTTTTATCTCTTCCATTTGGTTTTTATCTGCATTTCTTTGTTTTTTATTTTTCCACATTTTCATACTTTTATTTCTAAGTTAACACATGAACATTTTATTTTAAATTCTCAAAATTCAAAGTCACCTTTTTAATTCCAATACTTAATTTACTCACTTAACATAATATTTTTCATTATTAATCTTATGGGTTTTATCCAGGGATTTACAATGTTTACTCTAAATTTATAAAAAACATTTCCTTTAAAATAATTATTTTACTCAATTAGGAAGTTTACCATTTTATCCCCATCTATAACAATTTTTCTTCTTAATTATCATTATTCAATTGAAAATTACCATATTTAACACTAATTTACCAGTTTTAGTTTACAATAATAGCCTTGGTTTCCCTCTTGATTGAAATGTAGGAAAGCAATGAAAGGTTTTCAAGAAACCTTGTTGAGATCTCATATATTTCATAGCATAATGCAAACTCAGAGTTTCACATTTCAATACATCAAATAAACATAATCATCTTAAAAAAAAATCATTTTAATAACAATATTCCACTTGATCATAAAAGGAAAAAGGGTAAGAAGCAAAAGATTAGAAATTATAGGTTTCATTCAATTAATTAGGCATAAGGAGAAGTTGTGAGTAAAATGAATGGAAGAAAAAGGAGAACATGTGAGAAAATTACTAGCTAGTGTATAGCTAGAAAAGAACTGTTCGATCTTTAAACATAAAATTGTTTACATTAATAATGATTTGAGGTACGAGGAGTAACAAAGAAGAGACATTTGCTTCTCTAGAGAGAATTTGGTTATCCAAATATGCCATCTTTTAAATATCTTGATCTATATCTATTTTTTTATTTTTATTTTTAGATATTATTTATGTTTTTTTATTTATTAACACACATAATTCTCGATTTATTTAATTATATATATGCATAAATTTTTTAATTTTTATTTAAATATAAAATCATGTTGAAAAAACCCGTAGCAAATCAAGGGTAAGTATCTAGTAAAACATTAGAGTGGGACATCAGGGATAAGTTAGTCAATGATTGTTATACCAAACAAATAATAAAATAGAAAAAGCAAAGGTTAATCGGGAAAATAAACAATCAAACATAAGGGCTGAATTGTAAAATGAATCTTTACCATCTTCGAGATTATTTAGGATAGGGGGTGTAATTGATTTTTATTTTAATATACAACCTATTTAATACAAAAAAAAAAGAAGAAGAAGAAAACTACCACAAGAAACAAGCATACGAATCTTATAAAAAAACAAATCATATCTCACCTGCGTTCTATCCAAACACACCCTTGCGGTTGCGGGTTTCCATATGCAAGAAAGGGTTGTTTTGACCATGAAAGCAACCCACAACATATCCATGTAATTTTCCTTCGAATTCAACATGAACTATTCAAATCTGCAACCACTTCAAACAATTTGTATACGGAAAAAAATCAATGGTCATTAAGTATGTTTGTAAGTGCGGTTATTTTTTAAAGTGTTTTTCGTGCCGAAATGCATCAAAATGATTTTTTTTATTTTAAAAAATTATTTTTAAGACCAACGCATCAAAACGATTCAAAACATACTAATAAAATTAATTTTTTTGAATTCTGGAAAAACACGGTTTGTACCGCGTTCGAAACCGCTTTACAACAATTTAATTAATCATCCTTTTGTTTTTAATGGCTGAGATTAAGCGGCTCCCACTAAATCTGGAAATCGCAAGGTCATTGTCAAGGGCACTCATGATTTATTTTTTATTTTATAGGAGCGGATATTTTAAAATTGAAGTGGGAAATACGAGAAAAAGAAAATCAATGGAGTAATTTCTTTAATCATTCAATGGGTAGGTAATTCTTTAATATATAACATGTGCTTTCTAATATAAATTAATAAAATGTGATCTTATTATTACCCTCATCAAAATAAATAAATTATAACAATATAAAATTTAAATAAAATATATTTTATGAAAAAAAGTAGTGAATTATCATAAAATAAAGAACTTTTTCTTAGATACTTGAAAAAATAAAAACAACGGAGCGTGTTTAGAAATGTAGTTGCGGTTGTTTTTCAAACTACCTTTTACTTGGAAATGCATTAAAATAATATTTTTTTATTTTTTAAAAATATTTTTGACATCAACACATCAAAATGATCTGAAAACACTAAAAAAATATTAATTTAAATAAAAAAATAAAAAATTTTAAATTTTTTTAAAAATATTTTTAAAACACAAAAATAAACAAGGTTTTAGCTCATAAAAATACTTCTGGTTGTAGGTTATAAACCCATTGTGTAATTTCATGATTGCAATATAATGGTATATAATTTCGACGAAAATTGTTTTTATTTTAAAAAAAAAGGACTTAAAAAATATTGTAGAAGCCACTAAATCCAAAATATCTAACAAACTTCATCTGGTCTCAAAGTAATTCCTAAAAGAATAAAGGGACAAGATGGTAAACAAACAAAACTGGAGATCTGACTACACCCATTATCGGTCAAAGTAAAGATAGCTGCTATAACTCTTTCCTTCTCTTTCTTTCCTTATCAGCAGTACCGGTCTTTGACTAGCCACCTTCCTACACTCAAAACCATGCACCACCCCATAAATCCCCCACGTGTCACAAACACCAAGCTCAATCTCATTGCCACGTCGCCCTAGTTCCCCTTAGATTACTAAATCACCCAGACATTAACACGTGCCGCCCAAGAACTGTATCTCTCACTTCCTGGGAGAGGTGCTATAAGAACCCGCATTTTCCCTAAGATACAGTCTTATTTGCCTGAAATCATCCATCGTTTTCTTAATTTTGATCTGCTACAAGACCACAACAGCAATTATTTTTTTCTTCTGTTCACTCTTCTTTCTCTCTCCTTCTTCAATGTCGTCGAAACTATCGAATTAACCCCGAACGCACACACTCTCTCTAAAATCCACTGAATTCGAACCCTCGTCTGTGTGGTTTTCTTCACACTAATTAGGGTTTTGGGGAAAATGAAGAATAAACTGAGAGGATTTGGACTGAAAAGAAGCGAAACAAAGGAAAAAATTGATTTATTACCTCCTGCTCAGTTAGATGAGCTCGCTCAAGCTGCTCGGGTATTCTCTCCCTCTCTTTCTGACGCTTTTGGAGTTCATCTTTTTTTTTTTAGCTCGATTAGTTACTGCCCTTTCTTTAAGCTCTCTTAACTGTTGTTAATCTTATTTTCCAATTTTCTTAAAACATTATTAACTCAGGTTTTTTCGTCCAATTTGCAAGAAAAAATTACACCGGAAGACGTGGTGTCTTTTGTTTTTGGGTTTTTTTTTTTTGAAACATAGAACTTAATTAATTGAAATATCTGATTTTTTTTGGAAATTAGAATTTTAGATCGTTCTAGCTGTTAGATGATTAAAATTTTAACTGTTTCTTTTGTATTAAAAGTTGTGGATTGAATTTTCCTACTCAATCAGTGAGTTTTGACTAATTTTTGTTAGCTGTCTCTGATTCAGTTAATTTGATAGAGAATCTTGATTTTAATTTTTTGTTTGGTATGATTATGGTATTTTTGCAGGACATGCAAGACATGAGAAATTGCTATGATAGTTTACTTTTCGCAGCTGCTGCAACAGCAAACAGTGCATATGGTAAAACTTCTGGTCTTTCCATTAGGTCTTTGAAGCTTTTCTTATTTGGCCGTGTTTCCAATTAGAATTTGCTTTGTTTTAGATCCAAATAACGAGCTTCATTTTGAACTGATTGCTTTTAGTTGTTGGTTTTTATGAATAAAACATAATATTTGAATTTATGCTGTCGTAAATAACATTTTATTATTTTACAGTAACATCGATCACAATAGTGTTGCTGTACTTTGTACTCGGTTATTGTGTTTACTATCAGTGGTTATGTTGACCTTTTCTTGTTGAAGCATTGCTTATGTAATCGTGATATTGTTTATAGTTGGCTGGTTTGGTCAAAATAAACTATGACATATGAATGTGGTGGTTTACTTGTTATGTGTCACTTGGATTACTGTATCCACAGGTTGGCAATTTTTTTGTCTATTTCTGTATCATATAATTCCCCAATTTGACTCCATCTGCACTTTCAGAATTCTCAGAGTCATTGCGGGAAATGGGTTCTTGTTTGTTAGAGAAAACAGCATTACATGATGATGAAGAAAGTGGTAAGTGAAAGAGTGAAACGAGATTATTTAAGTTGCAGATTGTCCTTCAAATTCTTTCTGATATGGATTCCATGGTGTAGCATGCTTTCTAAAATGTAGCCTGGAATAGTTAACACTTTGCCATTGAAAGTCTTTACTTTTCATGAATCTGAAAAAACTATACCTTGCTAATAAATGCATTTTCAAATTTACCTTCAATGTGTGTGGACATAATGAAACAAAAATATTGACTTTTGTTTTCCCTCAAATACATGGCTTTGTCTTTTCCAAATAAAGTTGCTGATTACAAATGTGGGATGAGAGGGGCACACTAAATCAGTCATCCACTCATCCAAGTGAATGTGGTTGTTTTACTTCAAATCAAAATTTTTATACACTTGACAATCTGTTTCCATAACAGAGGCCATGTAAGCATATGGGTGACAATTCTTTTAGCTTGAGCTGATCAGTTATGAATTTGTCATGATTGCATTTGGGACCATCTAATGAAGTCATGTGCCATTCCTATTTTATCTATCTTTTCTTTTCCTTCATTATCTTCTATCTCCTTTTGGCACTGAAACGAGATTGTTTACATTAATCTTGCAGTACTATCGAATGAAGTTAGTAACCTATTTCATATGAGGTATCTGGAGAGGTGTATCCTTTTTTGGTTTGCAAATTACTTTCTTTGATATTAAGAAACTTATGTTCCCAGAACTAGAAAAAGAAGCTAGTGAAACATCAAAACCTGTAGTAGACGTGAGATTTATTTTAGTGGTGTAAGGGAGAGCTTGGATAAAGTAAAACTAAAAAACCACCACTAGAGTTTATGTATATTTGTATGTGAGTCAGTTAACATTCAACTCTAAGATGTGCACAAAACTTTTAATGCCCACAAGTAAAATTTATTAGCAAAAATTATCCCTCTTTTCATTCATGTAAATAAATATTCCAATTTTGTGGATGCGAAGGTTAGTTTTGTTTAGATAGGCTGTAATGATATCTACAAGTTCCATATAAAGTTTTTGATTTTGTTGGTTCTGAAGTACTAGGCAATCCTCTGTGTTTGCTCATGGACCTTATGTGTGTTTGTTCCTTTCCTTTTCCTTTATCTTGGAGGGGCAGATTGCTTTCTTTCAGTTATATTCTAGAACTGAGTATGTTGTCATGATTTTTATTTATGAAGTCAGCATACTGGTCCTGCTGTAATTAAGCTACATTTTTCTGCAGGCAAGGTTTTGCTAATGTTGGGGAATGTGCAGTTTGAACTTCAAAAACTTGTTGATAGTTATGTGAGTGGTTTATATATATATGTGTGTGTGTGTGTGTGTGGTTTATTGCAGCAACTTTTTGACATTGTTATGAATAACGCATTCCTTTCATCCTGTTATTAATTTGTCGCAACTTGTATTTCAGCGGTCTCATATATTCCTGACAATTACAAATCCATCTGAATCCCTGCTCAATGAACTTCGGACAGTTGAGGTTTGTTCCTCTCAATCTCTTAGTTTTTTTTTTTTTTTTTTTAATAATCTATTAATTGAGGTTTCCTTAGAACTCTCCCCTTACTGTTGTTTCTTTTTTCTCTATTGTTCATAATATTCTTGCTATTAATTTTGAGGTTTCCATGATAAAAAGCACCCCTTTAAAATTTCTCTTCTTTTTATAAAAAATCATACATAGTTCGATATGCATGCATGCATATATATATATATATATATATATATATATTTATAATTCACCACCTCACCTCTTCAAACTTGTTATATTTAGAATCATTGTTTCCTGGAGGAGCTTTTTATTTTTTTAATATATATATATATATATATATATATATATAA
>Ga0307517_10002093_pt1 | contig 32499 bp, 35 predicted proteins | sample 23_EM_MG_FD_194515 | JGI IMG/M metagenome (GOLD analysis project Ga0307517, IMG submission 194515) | Populus trichocarpa ectomycorrhiza microbial communities from riparian zone in the Pacific Northwest, United States - 23_EM | ecosystem: Host-associated > Plants > Roots > Unclassified | place... | reverse complement strand
AAACCTCTACCCGTGGCCGGTCTGGAAACTGACGGACAGGATTGCGAGGTTGAGCAGAAACATCCTCATCGCCGAATTCCTCGTTCAGGAATGGGCGGATCACTTCAAGGGACTGACAAAAGAGGATATCAAGGCTCTCGCTTGGAGCTTCTCGTTCGAGAATTGTTTGCACAGGGATCTTTTGAACAAGGCCCTGGAGGAAAATGCTACCCAGCCGGACCAGTGAGCGTCGAGTTTTGGATGCGCGTTGTGGCGGGGCTGGAGGGAATAGAAAAAGGAGATACTGCAGAACTTGGGTTGACTCTATGGAAGAGAACTTGCAGCACAACACAGCGAAAGAATAACACTATGTACCTATGTATGCAAATGTCCGAGGTGCGCGAGGCGGTGACAGACGAGGAGCATCAACCCGAGTTACACCAGATGTTCCCATAAACATCCTGGGATACTCCAGTCCGACCTCCTCCTTCCACCTCCGCGTCTCCACTATCAATGAAGCCCACCCCATAGCTCTTGTGGGCGTTGAACTCTTTCAAAGGGCAACTGAATCCCACATGGTTCGGGCACGCCCTATCCGTCGCTTGACACGTCTCCAAACACGGCAAAAGTTCAACAAATTCTCCCTCCACCTGGGGAAAATTCGTATTCCTCGGATTCCCCGTTGGACTCGCCAGAGCCGTCGTAATGTTGGGATCTCTCCCAAGTGACTCCTCATCTCCCCTCGGTTCTCCACACCGAGGAAACGAAACCGCACACAGCCATCGCCTGTATTCCCGCTGGCAATTCGCGCAGGTTTGGATGGGAGAGTATATGTCCCGGCCGCACGCAAAGGTTGTCAGCGCTATGGTGAAGTTTGCGATGTATTGCTGGAGGGGATCGGTGATCTGTGTGGGAAGATTGGAGGAGTTGTATGTTGTGTCGGAATTAGGGGGAGCGGGGAGGGGTACCGCCCACGATACCCCCGGGCAGTAGGACAAGCCGTCAACCAAAGGGCAATTGAACGAAGCTGCACCCATTTCATAATGTGAGAACCAGGAAAACACCGAAACCATAACGAAATGCGTACAGACCTGATTTCGTGGAGAAATGGAGTGGGCCGACAACCTTTATCCCGTCCTGGGATACGAAAGCCGAGTAGTTCGTTCCGGGTGTGAGACCGTCCACAAACCACTTCGACCTCCACCCCTCGGTTTCGTCCCTGATCCAATTCGTCTGGTTCTTGACCGTCCCTACCGAGCTCGTCGCTCTCAAAGCGCACGAAGATCCTCGTAACAACCCCGAAGCTGAACTCGTCTCGACAAGGGTAAGAGCAAACTGAGGCGTAGCAGAAGGCTGGGAGACAGAGAAGGGTGTTTGGGCGGAAGGTAAAGTGTAGTTCGGGAATTTTGGTTGGGTGAATTCAACATTCTCGAAAGGGGGAGAGAAGAATATCGCCTGGTTCCCAGTCGAATCGCCGAACAGCAGCCCACCCTGGCCAAGATACTGGTGAGGCGGCTGGTCCGCATTCGTCGAAACCCCCACTTCATACCTCGCCTGGCCAGTGTTCGTGATCGCCAACTGTCCGCCTTGACCGATCGGCCCAGTCCAACTCCCGACTCCCTCTTCAATCAGAATCTCGAACACATCCTGCGTGCCGACGTTTGCGTCTGTCGGAGTCTCGGTCGAGCTATTCGTGAAAATGACTCTCGGGGTTGTGCCTTCCGGGTTCCCGCATAACGCAACGGAGATCACGATGTCACCAGCGTGAGAGGGTAGGGTCAGGGTGGAAGCGGAAGAAAATGTTGAGACTGCGTCAAGGTTGAGTTGCTGTTGTTGTCGTGTATCTGTGACATAAAGAATGAGAGAAAGGAGAGCGAGTGGAAGCCGATGACAGTGTCGAAGCATCGCGGTGATACTCGCAACTTGGATTCAGACCATGATCGTTCCCGTTCAGCGTCTTTCCATTTACCGCACCGTTTAGCGTCCAACCGCGATGGCCGTGTCCGAAGAGCAGCTTCAGTCTCTCTTCGCGCAACTCCAAAAACGTTTGGTGGACAACGGAGACTGGGATAGGTGACTCCTCTAATCCCCTTCCTCTTACCCAAGTTCTCGTTCACATTCGAAACCCGTTTGGGCGCGTCTCCGATGCATGCAGGATTCTCCTTACCCTCACGAGAGAGCTTAATGAGGCTGGGTGGATCGACGAGGTCAAGAGTCAATCTAAAGGTCAGCACCTTCGCTTTTGTTATTCTGCATTACCGGAATGTCGAACAGCTACACATCCATCTAGAACTCGCGATACAATCTAACCCACCAATACCATTCCAGAAACTCCTCGACGCAACCACGCCCATTGCCAACGGTATGTCATGAATCGCTCCGCAACACCCACACACTATTGAAACTTCCGCCTCACAGAGCAGTTGGCCTTGTACAAGAAGAAGGCCCTCGTCGAAACATTGATTCGGAAGTGCCTCGACGCCCAGATCGAAGGTTGACCTCGACCAGCTCGCCGCGTTTACACCCCCTGTTCCATTAACCACGCCCCTATTGCCGTGATTCTTCTGCGATCCTTGCTTGCCTGTACAGCTCCTACTGCCCCATCACCGACTCTCCCCCCTCCTCCGCGCAAATTCACCACCGTAACACTACTCCCCTTTGTCTCGCTTTTCATCGAAATCGGAGGTACCCAAGATGTACATTATCCCGCATACATTCCATTGTTCGTGACCAGACACAAAGTTCTCCCCTCCCTGAAAGGTGTCGTATTATGGAGCATTCAGGGCGATTTGCCCGTTCACAGGTAGAAGAATATGTGGATGGGGAGCTCGGGGTATCCATTCTGGTCACAATCCTTGATCCTTCGCTCCCGACTCTTACCCCCTTATCCACCCCGAGGAACCCACGGATGCGGAGGGATAACGTCAGTGGTGTCCGTGCAGACGTCACCGGAGCAGACTTGCCTTCTTCACACTCGTTACCTGTGGGTCTACTTCTACTACCCTACCAGGCAACAGCCCCCTCCCAGATCCCTCGCACATATCTCATCAGTAGCAACCGCCACCTAAAGGCAAAAAGTCAACTCCGTGGGAGGACCGTGAAGGGACGGAGGAACGTACCCAATCTCAACCAATTCTTACGATACGAAATCACGGATTGCAACCGATTCCCATCGCAACTTCACTCGCCCAAGCCCAGGAGAGGATCGGCCAACTCACCGATTCGCGTGGCATCCCCACGGAATATTCAGAAGTTCCTTTGACCCACCTTTGACTTACCTTGCTGCCGCCCGCCCACCCTCTAGGAAAGGGGAGAGACCTACCTGCTACGAACACCCACCCGCCCGCACTCACCTTTTTGGATCGCCCACCAACCCCCAAAGAGACGAGAGACCCACCTCGTCCACCCACCCGCCCACGAGAAAAGAGGGGGGACTGACCTTTGGTCGATAACCCGATCCGCGGAGCGCGCAATCCCGTCACCTAGAAAAACAGGACAGCGTCACGAAAGATAAACCGGCCACGCACCTTCCTTTGTCCCACCCAACCCGGCGGCCTAGACGAGGATAGAAGGTCAACAGCCCGAATAGAACTGGCCACGCACGTTTTGTTGACTCCTGTAAAAGAAATCGTCCTTGAGACGAGGAACTGACCACGCACCTTGGCTCACCCACCTAGCCGCTATGCATAGGTCGTACGGAAGAAAAAAACAACGCAAGCGAGGACGTGTTCGCTCACCCTGTGGTCACTCACCTTATGGGGACTCACCTTATATACACTTACCTCCCTGTCGTCGGTTGCAGACCCTCCGCCCCCCTCGCCGGTACTTCACCCTCTAGGGGGAGGCAACGAAGCCTCCCCCGTCTCTTCATCATCACCACTGTGGACGAGGAGTCAGATGTTTGGAAACAGAACCCAGAGAAAGGTGAATCTTACCTTCGCCTCCTGGGAGCAACAATACGCCCGCGCCGTGCGTAGCATTCTTACCTTAACGGCCGCCAACGTGTAGTGAAGACAACCGGAGAGAAGAAAACAGAAACGGGTGGGGGGAAACACCCGTAGCACTGATGGGGAGAAAGGAGGACGAGGAGACGAAGGTCCATGCAGAGAAAGAGAAAAGTATCCGTTGCGCAGGAGTCCGGTAGCCCGGGGACTCAGCGGAAGGCAAGAATGAAGAAGAGAAGAGGAATCAAGAGAGGCAGGAGCAAAAGAAGACGGAAGACCCAGATCTGAGAGGTATCTGGAGCCCAGAAAAGTAGTACCTCCGGCGAGGTAAATATCTCTGCAGTCACCGTTGCAATGACTGAGAGATCCTCCATAGTCTGCGAAGGGATTCGCTTAGGGCCATCCTCCGGTTTGATTGAGACCTCGACCTCGACGGGTTTCTCGTCCACCTGTGGCTTGTTACTCGCCGCTGGAATGCGGACACCTTCTGGTAGAATCTGCCAGAAGGGACCCCGACGCTCCCGCCGGCGAATCTCATCCCAATCAACACCGGCGAAGAAGGGGTGACACTTCATCGCCGAAGCCTTGATCCGTGAGAACGACGACTTGTCCAGAATGCGACGCAGAAGGTCACCCGTATAGGGGTCCACAGCGTCACGTTCTTCATCCAAGTCGTAGGGTTCCATCAAAACGGCATCCCTGGTCGAGTCAGGAGTATCTCTGACTTTGACTCCGAAGGGATACTCGTTGAAGAGGCACCAGTGCATAATTACCCCCATGGCCCAGTGATCGGTCTCATAGGAAAACGGGATGCCTATCCAACCATGAGGGCAGCGGTAAACGCCTGATCCCTTGCTAGCGAAGGTGACATCCGGCCTTCTCTCCGACATCCGATGTTTGGGACGGAGTTGATTGAAATCCCTCGACAGGCCAAAGTCGGATAAGACTACGTGACCGCGCACGTCGACGAGGATGTTCTCAGGCTTGAGGTCTCCATGGATGATTCGATGCGCATGAAGCTCATCGAGGGCGACCAAGATCTCTGCCATGAGGGGACGAACAACGTCGAGAGCCACGCGATCTTCTGGGAGCCGACACTGCTGGACGGCGAGAGCAACGTTGGTGACATGCATGTCGGTGACGATGTGGAAGGAGGTTGCGTCATAGAAGGCAGAGATGAGAGATAGGAGCCATGGAGAAGAGTCCTTGAACCTAGCGAGGACGTGTACCTCACGGTGGAACTGGCGATACCTGACATCCCCTTTTTGCTGCGTCTTGACAGCATAGAGGCGGTCCTGAGAGGGGTCGTGGTAACAGTAGACCTTGCTGTGAGCACCCCTGCCTATGACCCCCATGGCGTGGACGGTGGATGGATCAAAGGGGAGGGAGAAGTCCTGCTTCTCTGCGGTGGGAACAGCCTTGGAGGAGACTTTGACGACTTGGAATGTAGCCATGACGATATAGGAGGGTAGAAGTGACGAGGTAAGAGCAAGAGCACTGGCAAGAGTAGGTGTTGAAGATGCGCAAAAAAGGGGTTTAGGGGTGTAGGATGGTAGGAGATGGTGGTGGTTGTGAGAAGAGAAGATGAGGGTCGTTGCTTCCGCTCTGGCGTGGGTTTTTATAGCTCTGACGGAACTGGGATCGGTTGAGACGGAAGGGCCGGAGGACTGACGGGAGGATGGGGATTTGCGATCCGTCGATTGATCGGACCGCGGGGCTCCATTTGGTGTGTTGCTTCCGCACGATGACTTTCAGTATGTCTTGGTTTTCTGGGCGGTACGTGTCGTAGCAATAGGAGGTGCGGATGGTACTCGTTCGTGGATGGACGTAGCATGAAACCAACGGTCAACGTTGGACTCGAGATGATGTACTGCATTTCTCCCGTTCCCAACACACACGAGACAGTGGGCTGGAAGAACATCAACGTAATCACCGAAGACAATCTCCTGTTGGAAGGTGCGTGTCTTATCCCCCCCTTTACATTGGACTTGTGCACAACTAACCCGTTTCTTCTGTCTCCCTTATAGCTTGATCGCCGCTCGGGCTCCTCGAGCTATATCTGGGCCGGGGTGAATCATTGTGCCTGTCTGCACGGACCCCATCCCAGCTGACGTTTCTGGTGGGATCAAGCAGGTGAGGATTCCGGACGAAGACTTTGACCACGTAGATCTCGTTTGCTTCCCCGCCGCGTGCAAGTTCATTCACCAGACCATGTCTGAGCGAGGCACGGATCTGGCCCATTGTAACCTCGAAGTGCTGCTGTCGTGGCTGCATGCGTGAGTGCTTCTGCCATTTTGATTGCATTCTTGTGCATTGGGTGGCGACAGGATTGTCATTTCAGCTAATGGCTGTTCGGCAACTTAGCGCCGCCGAGGTTCAGGATGTGGTCCATAGAACACGCGAGCCACTGTGCGGATCAATCCGGGCTTCCAGGAACAGCTCGTGCTCTGGAGGTCCGTTGTAACGGAGGGGTTGAAGGCTAAAGCACCGGCGGTTTGAAGGATTGGGATTCGTGATCCGTTGATCGATCGGACCGCGGGGCTCAATTCGAGAGTTTGTTTCAGTACGACGAGAGTGAGTATTCAAATATTCATTCCAGTGCGTCTCGGTTTTCCGGGTGACTTATGTCGTAACAAAAGAAGTGTGAATGGTGTCCGTTCGTGGATGGACGTGGTATGGAGACAACTGTCGACGTCGGACCCGAGACGATCAAGCAGGCGAACACGGTGACGTCATCCAAGGATCACGCGCACGGTCACCGTTAGACACGTCGAAACCTCCGCTTCCAAACTTCACGACGTCCTGCTTGAACGCGCCTTGTGCCGACACAATCCCGCCACCTCTGATTTCTCCCAGGCTTTTCGGGTAAATCAGGGGATGGTGCGCAAAATTCGGCAATGAAGAATCTGGATCAGAGAGGTACAGGGAAGAATACAGTCGAGTTGAGAGGTTGCTAACCCCCAGATCACAATCAAATTATCCCACGCGCATCAACCGCATCGTCCAGCCAAGGACACGACCCTACATCTCGTTTGAAAAGGGAACAAAGTCTGCTGTTCCCCCCCGTTTCCGACAAGCTTTTCACGTGACTAGGAAATGTCGATTTATCTGGGAATTCCCTGCTTCTGTCTATCCCGTCTTACGTCCATTCCTTGGTCCTATATAATGGCTCATTGTTTCGCCTGTCTCTTCCCCGCTCTCCCTTCTCTCTCCAGCCATGTCCGAAGAGAAAGTAACGACAGAGATCGAGGAGACCGCCTCTGATCATACGACGGGCGAGAGCGGGGATGTCATCGACGAGAAGAAACTGTTGAGGAAACTCGATTGGCATCTCATTCCTGGCTTGACTCTCCTCTTCCTCCTCTCTTTCTTGGACCGCAGCAATGGTAATCCTCTTCCTTTCCCTTGCTTACCTTCCGTTCACTCCTTCTTTCAGTTGGGAATGCTCGTATCGAAGGACTTATCACAGATCTACACATGAGTGCGTTTCTCCCTGCTGCCCGTGCTTAGCGTGAGCCTCACCACCGTCTGAAACAAGCCGGAAACCAGTACCTTACCACGTTGACCATGTACTTTATCGGTTACGTCCTGTTCGAGGTCCCATGTAACATCATCCTCAAACTCACGACCCCACAATTTTGGCTCCCGACTCTCACCCTCACATGGGGTATCGTTAGCACCCTCATGGGTGTCACCCAGGATTTCCCCGGATTTCTCGCCGTCCGCTTCTTTCTCGGCGTCGCAGAGAGTGGATTCTTCCCCGGAGTCGTGTTCTATATGAGCATGTGGTACAGGCGGAACGAACAACATTATCGCATTGCTCTCTTTTTCTCCGCTGCCACTCTTGCAGGTGCATTTGGTGGGATATTCGTAAGTCATTTCCGTGCTTCGTTTTCGACACGGCACTCACCAGGCTTCAGGCATTTGGGATTGCCAAGATGAGAGGTGTCGCCGGTTTGGGTGGTTGGAGGTGGATCTTCATCATCGTAAATATCTCTCCTTCGATTCTCGACACAGCGGCTGACATATCGCCAAAGGAGGGTCTTTTGACTGTCGTCGTTTCCATCGCCGCATATTTCTTCGTCTACAACTACCCCGCGACTGCCAGGTTCCTCACTCCCAAGGAGAGGGAATACGTTGTTGAGCGGCTCAAGGAAGATAGCGACGCTGCTCGAAACGAAAAGTTCACCTGGGATGGTGTCATTCAAGCACTCAAGGATCCAAAGGTCTGGCTCTACGGTCTCAGTTTCCACGCCATGAGCTTGCCGATATATACGCTCAGCCTCTTCCTCCCCACAATCATCAGAGACTTGGGTTATACCGCCGCTCAAGCGCAACTACTCTCGACACCTCCCTATGTTGCTGCCTTCATCTTAACCATGGCCTCCGCCGTGTATGCGGAAAGGACAAAACTAAGGGCGCCATTCATCATCGCTAGTTCTGCTCTGGCCATCGTCGGGTACATTGTCCTCATCACCAGCCACCGGCCGGGCGTGTCATACACGGGGACGATTATAGCCACTTCGGGCCTCTATTCCGCCACTGCCATCGTCTTGAGTTGGCCTGCAAACAATGTTTCGGGTCAGACCAAGAGGGCAGTTGCGAACGCGATGCAACTCTCTATTGGAAATATGGGGGCAATCCTCGGAACACAATTGTACCGGCCCAAATGGAGCCCGAGGTTCTTTGTCGGGCACGGCGTGGTACGGCTTTCTCGTGATCCGTCTTCTCATTCAAATGGCAGATTGAACTGTTTATTACGTTAGGCCGTGGGTTACCTCGTTGCAAACATCATCATCGTGAGTACTTTATGGTATATCCTCAAAAATGAGAATGAACGCAGGGATCGAGGGGAACGAGATGATAGGCTGAAGGATGCGGGTGAGGATGTATTCTTAGGTGACGATGACCCGCGTTGGAGGTTCCAGACCTAGTGATACGAGTTTCTGTAATGAAACACTGTATATGCTGTGATACCTCGCGCTCCTTTTTCGCCAGTCGGAGAGTTATGAGGTAGCGGGTTTTTGAGAGGGAAATTTGATTTCTGATCGAGTGATCACTCTGTCTGATCTTCCAACTCGTTCTACCTTTGCGCGTAACGGCGAGCGATCACCTTAGAGATGTCCCTATTCCTCCGGCCGTCCTCAACTTCCTCCGCTGTGAAGATCGTTTCTCCCTCAAAGACGGACGACGTGAAGCTCGTCTCGAAACAATCTCCCTCAAAGAAAGGTCGACTCTCTCTCTCTCACCTTCTCTCGCGCGTGTTGCGTCCCGTTCTGACCTACCCACCGCCAGATCAGCCTCAAAGGCAATGTAGGAACATCCTCATTTACGGGTGAGCCTCTCTCTCCTTTCGGCGCTGTCGCTTATGAAGTGTACCACAGGTCCTGCAAGTTTCAGGACAAGGGGTGTATCTATTATCACCCTCCGGTACGTTCAATCTTATCATATGACCAATTCGTTTCTTACCGACTACGCGACCGACAGGAAGAACCGGTAGAACCTTTGTAAGTTCACCCACACCCTTCGCGACGCGGGCAAAGTAGGATTCACAAACGCTCCCCCAAAATCCGAAATTTGGAAATCTTTCACCGCTCTTTCCATCTTCACCAAAACAGTGTTCCGCCACAGTCCCCACCAGCCACAGAAGCGGCGCCCAGTCTACCGGCGCAGTCCGTCAACGCTCCTGTGTTCGTTCCGAAATCCTCTACCCCGCTCTTGTCGACTGCCACCCCCTCCGTCCAATCAACCGAAAGTCCCGCGTCCGCGAGTAACCTCACTTCGCCTTCGCGTTCGAACACTCATACCGGGTGGGCTAACCCTACCGAGTATGACGAAGGCGAGGATCCTTTCGATCCATTTTCAAACTACCAGTACGGAAATGGATACGAGAATGGGGTGGATAACGTCACACAACGGTTGCAAGCTGTGGGTTTCCTTTATCTTATCATCTTTCCTCTCACGAGCCACTGGTCCTTTCCTCTTCCCTGGACGACCAGGCTGATTTCATCTCAATTTTTTTCAGATGGGCGCGAACGATTACGATGACCCCCACGGTCAACATCCCTTCCTTCCTCCCGAATACCCATCACCTAGCCTGGACTACTACCAAGCTGCATCCACGTTGATCCCCCAGCCCGTACGTGGTTCCCTCCCCCTCCGATCACCGTCGACCCTCACTGAAAACCACCCTCTCTGCAGCTAAGCTACCATCTGTACTCCAATCCGATCCCAGAAGCCTTCACCAGCAACTACTTCATCTCTGATGCCATACGCGAGGAGCTACAGAAGAGGTCCGAAACCATTAACACCGCTCCTGCTCCGGGGTTGGGATTGCCGGAGGAGTTGCAGGGGTACCACACCCTTGTGCCGTTGGAAGCGACTGCGGGCGATAGACGCAAGTTGGGTAACTGGCATTCAACCGTTTACCGGGCTGTAAATTCGACAGATGGGGTCACCTACGCTTTGAGAAGGGTGGAGGGTGTGTTCATCCACCCGCTTTCCTGGAGGTTTCGTCTCAGTAATTACCCGTTTTAAGGTTATCGACTGATGAACCCAGCCGCATTCGGGCCAGTTGAGGCTTGGTCAAGGCTGAACCATCCAAATATCGTCCAGGTTCGGGAAGCATTCACCTCCCAGGCATTTAACGATAACTGTATGCCCCTCCCCTCCCAATCCCTGTCGCGTTCCACCTGATCCAATGTTTGCCCAGCCCTCGTGATCGTATATGACTATCACCCGAACGCCGAGACGCTCTTCAACCTTCACCTGAAACCAAAACCTCCGACGTTCCAACACGGTCGCTTACAGCAACAGAAAGATAGCTTGCTCGTGCCAGAACAGACACTTTGGTCATATATCATCCAACTCGCGAGTGCAATCCAAGAGGTTCACGATGCGGGGCTGGCTGTGAGAGTTATGGACCCGACAAAGATCCTGGTCACCGGTAAAAACAGGTGCGAGACATAATCTCTTATTCCTCAAATCATTCTCACTCTTCTCCCAGGGTCCGAATCAGTTCCTGTTGCTTGGTGGATATCCTCACCCACGACACGCGCCAATCACAAGACGTCAATCACATGCAGCAAGAAGACCTTGCGTACTTTGGGAAACTCGTCTTTGAACTGTGTTGTGGGCAGGTGAACGCCATGGCAAACTTACAAAAGGCTCTGCAGACGATCGACAAGAATTATTCGCAAGACGTGAAGAACGTGGCGATGTATCTCGTTAAGCAGTCACCGCATAAGTCGATAAGGCAACTGTTGGATACGATGGGAAGTAGGGTGCTCTTAGAGATGAGGGAGACACAGAAGTGGGATTCCTCCGACCCTCTCCTTGTACACGTACTGACAGACCCCTTCTTGTATAGCGCTGTTGATCGGCTGGAGGCGGAGCTGATGAGTGAGCTCGAGAATGGACGACTTGTAAGGTTGCTTACCAAGATGGGATTCATCAATGAGCGACCAGAGTGCGTCCTCCATAATAACCTTCTTGCCTATTACCCCATTCTAACCAAACGCGCATCGCTATTTTAGGTTCGGAAGGTCACATCGCTGGTCGGAAACCGGCGACCGATACATCGTCAAACTCTTCCGAGACTACGTCTTCCACCAAGTCGACGAAAATCTCGACCCGGTCGTAAACCTCACTCACGTCCTCACATGTTTGAACAAGCTAGACGCAGGGTCGGATGAGAGGATGATGCTGATGGCGAGGGATGAACAGAGCTGTTTGGTAGTGAGCTACAAGGACGTGAAGGCGTGCATCGAGAGTGCTTATAGGTGAGTTTTTCCAACGGTGTCCTTATTTTTGGGTTGAACCATTTCTTACCGTGACCACCTACAGTGAACTTGCCAAGAAACATCCAGCGAGGTAGTGGAAGTAAGAGGGTGGCGCCTTGTCCCCCTCCCCAATCTAGCTATTCGATCCCCCTGTAAATGTAAGTTGTCATTCCACCCCTTCGAAATGTTGTCCTCTGTGCCCCGTATCCTCGATCGCCGTCTTTCTCTCTCCGCCCCGCACACATACACACACACAATGTACACATCCAACACAATACGGTCCCCTCTTGTCCTCGTTGTTGCTACTCGCAATCACCGCATTGGACTCTCTCTTCCTCTTTTCCTCATTTTTTCTGGTTCGTAGATGGTAGTAATTAGTGGTAAGGAGAAAGAGGGTGTTTTCTTGTGGAATAAAAGACTCGACAATTGTTCAAGATTCGAAATCTCGAGCTCGGGAGTGGACCATACGGTTAGACCTTTACACTATGGGTTGGAGATGAGTCATTCCGTTCCCTTGCATACAGCTTACACTAGGTTGAATGGTGGCCGCTGGGAAATATGACCGACACGACGACGCCATCCACGGGAATCGAGAGTTCATGGTTCTCCTGTGCCCACCTTCTGCGGGGTTGGCGGCGTAATCAACTGCAACCAGTCCTCCCACGTCCTCACAAACCCAAGCTCACTCCTCCAATCCTTCTCCCTCTCCTCTCCTTCGAACCCATACACCCCTTCCACGAGTGCGCGTCTGACGAAAGGAACAAAAACCTTCACGAATAAGCTTCCCAAGTACACTCTGACCTTCCTTCCCTTCTCTTTCGCTTCCTCCAAAAGTTTGCCTTGCGAAAGATCGGTAGACGACGAAGAGATCGTGAGAGGTGTTGTGGTTACGACGTCTATGAACATCGTCCCGGAATCGTCGAGGGATTTGTCTAGCTCCGTGAGGAGGTCCCGGTAGAGGTTTTTCGGAGCCAAGAGCCGAAGGCCGTTCAAGGTGGTCAACAAATCGTTGGCGTAAACCGCCGTCGGTTTGTGAGAGGTGAGGATGTGAGGAGGTGCATGGGGAGGGTTCGTAATATCCAACTGGAGAGTGTCCAGGTTTGGTTCGTTCGTCGACGAAGATCCCGTAGACGTCGTTGAGGCGGGTGAAGGCGAGATGGATAGAGCGGTAGGTGAAGTGGAGGAGACGGAGTAGATAAATTTATCTCGAGCGTCATGGAACCCCTTCGTGACGCTCGCTCGGACGGCATCTTCAAATAAACCCCCGATGATCCATCGAAAGTCCATCCCAATCCTGCTGAACGATGTCGCGCAGTACGTCAATTGGGTCAACAACGAGTTGAGCGCAGAAGGATCCTGGACCGTCGGTAACGTAGACTCCAACGTCCCGAGCAACACAGAGAGAAGATGCGTAGTGTAAGTCGTCAAAAGCGAATGCAAGAATTCCGTCGTCTCGGGGGACGAGGCCGGTCGTTCGAGGAAGATCGTGGTGAACTGAGAGACGAGGTCATAAACCCCCTCCCTCCAAACGTCCACGTACTTCTTCAAGTACCTCTCCCCCGAAACCGAACTCTGGAAAGCCAGAGTGAGGGGGACGAAAGCTCCAGAAGTCCTCCTCTCGACGTCCAGATCTTCCAAAGACCTCTTGAGGCATCCCAACCTGCAACTCAAAAACGCTTGAGCGATCTCTTCTTCGTCCAAGACTCCCATCTTCCTCAAGAATCCGACGGTTTTGAATAATACGGGAAGCTTGTTCGTTCCGCTTTCGCGTAAGCCGCTTAGCAGGTCTCCGACCATGCTTCGGATCCGTTGGTCAACTTCGGCCTTGACGTCCCATACGACTCCACGGCCGTCAGGGTCCAACTTCCTCGCGAGGTTCGCGATCCTCATCTCGACCTCAACGGCCTCTCCGTACCACCCACTTCTAACGCACCCTTCAACGACGCTTCCAACTCCAACGATCTCTTCGACCCTCCCGAGATTCTCCACGACAACTTTCATCTTCTTCCTCTCGGCTTGAACGTCCTTGACCTCTTCCAGAAACCCTTTCGCCTTCTGCTCCACGACGGGCAAGACGTTGATCAGAGCATCGAGGGAAGATGAAAACGCGTCGAGAGAGGTCGAGAGGGTATTGACGGATTGATGAACGGATAGGAAGGTCGAATAGGATGTGTGACAGAGAGTGGTTAGGACATTTGTGAGTTGGGCCGAGGACGAGTTTAGTTTGGCTGGTTCTGATCTGAGGTCGGCGAGGTGAAGCGAGGTCAGGTATGAAAGGTATTCAGGATCATCAACGTCCATGATCGACTTCGCCTTGCCTTCTGCTCTTCCCAAAATGGCAGGGTAGAGCTTTGGATCCTAACAGACACAAACAGGGGATGGGGGCGATTAAAGGACACATACGTTATGGTAGGTACAGGGGCACGGCTCACAAAGTACAAGACGAAATCGTCCTTAGAGGATATTTTACACTATAACTCAGTCTTCTTGCGCATGTCCTCGGCCCTCCCCTTCACCCACTCGCCTTTCTTCCTCAAATCTTCTTCATATTCAGAGGTCCTCTTCTCTCCAGAAGTTTTGGTGTCCTCGTATGTTCCAGTTAGGAGGCCCAAGATTTGGTGAATCTTCTCCTCGGTCAACTCGACCCCGGAATTTACCGAGTCGCGGATCCTGCTTAGAAAAGCCTGAGCGGAGTTTGTTGTCTGGACGTAGCGGATCCGAGTCTCCTGGAGAAGACCAGGGCGGGCAGTGGGAAGGTTGTCCTCGGGGATGCCGTGGCCACGAAGGTATGCACGAAGCCGAGCATCGGGCCAGGTGAGGTAGGCGGCCGAACGACCGCTATAATCCTTGTTCCTAAAGAAGGTGGTGAGCATTCCTCGGCACTTTTCTGGGCACTGAAGCAGCAACTCACTTTTCGTTGATAAGTTGGACAAGTTCGTCGCGTTTTGCCTGGGCACCAGACTTGAGATATCCATTGTCGATCAGCCAAGAACGGATTTCGGAGTCGGACCAGGAGCTCCAAACGGTGTCTCGAGCATTGCCGAAGTTATCACTAGAGGTGGGTGAGATGCGGGACCATGCGTATGTGGACGGGGGGGGATACGCACGACATCAGCTTGATCAGCTTATCACGCTTGATTTGGGCCTCGGGCTTGATGACATTGTGGTCGACGAGCCAGGACTTGAGCTCGGAATCGGACCATGGGTTATAAACCTTGTCCGAAGATTCGTAATAGTATTTCTTCATCTGCTCGGTGAGGTAATCACGGTTCCTCTGGCAGTCCGACTTGACCAACCCCTTGCTGATGAGCCACCCACGCTGCATCCAAGTAAGCATTGCACAAGTTGGAACGAGTGTCCGGAAAACATACGATGTATGAGTCAGACCAGGCTTGCCAAACGGGGTCAGCGACCGCGCCGTAATAATGCTCCTTCATCAACTTCAAGTACTGGTCCCTCGTATACTGGGCGTCAGACTTGAGGGCACCGCGAGACACAAGGTAATTCTTCATCTGGCTATCATCCCAAGTGGAGTAGATGTAGTCCTTGGAATCGTCAAATGGCTTCAAGACGCTATCGGTGCCAGACGCAACCAAGCTCGAGAGCGTGTCGGTGACAGTGTAAGAGAGAGAAGAACCGGCATTTTGGTAGGCATTGTAGTGGTTCTTGGCGAGGAGGATCAACTTCTCCCTGGGTCCTTTTGGTTGCACGATCCCCTGTTCGAGGAGGAACTCGCGGAGGCGAGACTCGTCCCAAGACTCAAAGGTGGAGTCCTTGAGGTTCTGGAAGGACTTCTGAGCGTTGTTGTACTGTTCGTTAGTCCATGCGGTGTAAGACCACCAGTTCTCGGCCACGAGGTTCTGGAGGTCCTCCTTCGAGTTGTAGAGGCTTTTTGGGACATCGACGTTATGCTGCTCGAGCCAGGTCTGCAGCTGTTTCGTATTCCACTTGGTGTATTCTAGAATTAGGTATGTCAGGGGTTACCGAAAAGCGTGTACGAGGCAGGAGTTGAAACATACCGGGCGTATCAGACTCGTACCAAGATTTGGAGTTGACACCGGCGAGGGCGACGAGGACCAAAGCAGAGGCGTGGATAAACTTCATGGTGGTCGTTAAAGGTGAGGGGAGAGGAATGCTCCGCCCCCCTCTTTATACCCATTCCACGATTGTGTGGGGTACCCCAGATGCGTTGCCCACCACCCAAGACGTCATGCGAATATTCAACGTCATATCGGCGTCACGTGGAGCCTCGAGGGGCCCTTCGATCGTGTTCGTCGCAGTGGTGAGCGTGTATCGAACGCGTATCGCGTGTCGCCCCTGCAGCGCGACGGCCCCACCCCCGGAAGAGTGGAGGTAAAAAAATATTATTGGTGATGTTGGTAGATCGATGCTGAATCCGACACATACAGCCTGGCTAAATCATCTCGTTAAACAAGGGTCTCAATGTTAAACGTTAAACGTTAGCACCTTGCCAGGGTGAGATACGACCTTACCTCCTGTGCAAATAGCGCTCTTCCGACTCTGGCGGTCGGATCGCAATGTGGTTCTCACCGCAGCCCCCACGAACGTTCGACCCTACCTCTCCATCGTACACTTACCTTCTCCCTCGAAATAAAATCGGAAATCCTTCAGCATCGCTCTTTGCGCTGGGAGACCCCGCTGGTTCCCGCCGAAGACCGTCGCCACTTGCTATGGACCTGGTTTGGCACTTCACCAAACTACTTTCTTCTCCCGCGCGCAACACCGGTGCCAGCCCAAAAACCCAAAACTGTTGTGACTCTGGCAGCACAACTAACCTTGGACTGGTCCCGGCGGACTTCCTCCTTGTCCCCTGTGGTTCTTGGTTTCCTACACTGGCGTCTCGGTTCCATCGCGCATGGTCAATTCACGAAATGTCAAGCAGTACCCCTACTTCACGCAGGGCGTCTTGCAACGTATGTATCCGTTCTCGGAAAGCGCTCGTACAGTGGGCCTGTTAGAACTATCAGACACAGTGACTATCGCACCCCGGCATAGGTTTCCGCCTGTGCGGTGCACCCGCGGGTTGCTGACTATGATATCTCTGAAGCATCTCACGTTCAGACTCATCTCCTACCAGAGGCGGAGAATGGGGTTGGTATCATCCAGCAAACGTGAATTGTGCGCCGCCCACAGCGAACTAAAGGCACCGCTTGGTCACTCTTAGAGGTCCCGACGATTGCTTAGTCAGACCAAGAATGGCTGGGCATGATGTCCGTCCGTATCGCGTGCCAGCGTCTCGGTAAGGTTACAACACACTGAGCGAGCGGTTCATCGAGCCACGCCGGAGCAAACACCCACTGCAGACTGTTCTGGATTGTCGATGCCCTTTCCACCTTATTCGTCACATTGCCCTCGGGAGCGATGGTCACAATAATCTGCGACCTACTCTATTTTACCACGCCGATGTCATGAGGTGTTAGACTGCGTGTTCCCTGCGTGGCCGCTCCAGCGTTTACGATTGCACCCCAACCACAAGCGGCGTTGCGGGTAGCTCGTCCCGCCGAGTCTGCATTCGACCGCTTTGCATCGTGGGCAACGCTGACGCGCGTTTCTACCATCCTTTGATTCCAGGCTTTGGATTGTATTCTGCGGAAGCATTCCAGGATCCCCGCTTGGACGAACGAACGAGCGTATCACACAATTCATTTTATGGGTTTCCACACCTTCCGATGCTACGGCGTCACTTTCTGGGGCCATAACTGCAGAACATGAGCCAGTGTTCGAACGGTGATGCAAATCATTCGATTTCAACAGACAATCTCGGGACACATTGCACAATGCATCCATGCACAACTCTCGCTCCCAAAGCACGTTGGCTGGGGTCCGTCCGGCTTCCAAACAATAAATATTAATACCGACTCGGATCTGGCGACCCGCCCGTCAATCTTACGCTTGTTGCTTGTCTTTCAGCCCGTCATATCATGTGACGAGCTAGGACCCTCCCTACCGCTGTTTTCTTTCCTTTCCGAGGGAGAAGTGTGCTAATGCACCTCGCCAACAGAACAAACCTTCCCATTTTCATCGTAGACGTATTGTCACCTCGTGTATTCGCCGTGCAGCAAGTTCCTGCCCACTTTGTCAGTATTCTCGGGTCAACTGTGAACCTGGAATATCAAATCAACGCTCCGATCTTGATGCGGTGGGTCTCACAATGGCAGCTTCACACGAGGCCGCGGTCAACCCAACAAGTTCAAGCGTTTCATCAGTACGCCTCCCCGCTCTGTTTGTCATGTGTGTAGGGTGCTGAGCGCTGAGCGCTGAGCGCTGAACATCGCGGCCGTCTCATGTGGTCCCGAACACCACGGGCACTTACAGCCTTTCTTCAGCCCAATTCGCCTTCTACCGCCCTCGCACACTTCCCAGGCTCTTCGCTGCCTTTCGACCCCAAACGTATCCATTTGTTTACGGGTCCGCCCCACCGCGTTTTGTGTCTGTATTAGGTAGCTGTTGTGGTATGCAAGTGCTGATATTATATATATAAAAAGGCGGATCGAACGCCGGGTCCGTGACAGCGAAAAATAGGAATGGATGAACAGGTAATTCAGCGAGCAAATCAAATCGACAGCAGGTATAAATGAAACCGAGGAAGGGAAAAGGGAATCTAAGGGAACAGAAAGGAATGTGTCGGTCTCTCCGTATCGGGAGGACAGTGTGCAAGTTTGGGGTATGGACTGAGCCCATACGCTAGCAGAGTGGTATCCATGGAGGGCAGTGGGGAGAGAAGATTGAGACCAGGAGAGCAAGAAGACCCAGAGAGACCAAGATACCGCGAGTTGAATTGGTTGCAGTGATGATGAGCGAATGGAGTGCCTCGAGGGGGAACCGACCAGTACGCGCCTGGTTAGATTCTTCGGAGAAGTTTCTGGACGCGTGCGATAAATTTAAACCGAGCCAAGGAGGTGTGACGGGGGAAAGGCTCCAGGGAATCGAAGTCAAACCCAATACCAGGAGAAACGCTTCTGTGACCGCCTTTTGTAGTTCCAGTGATACCAAGCAAGCCAGAATCCGCCAAGACAGCACCCGGTCCCAGCGTCCTCTTCCGATCGGATGTCGCGCGAACTGAAACCTTGTCGGCCATCGGACCAGGGTATTCCCTCGCCTTGACCTTCTCGAAGTCGATTCCATGGAAATAGGGATGCCCTTTCATCTCGTCAACCGTCAGCCTTCTAGTGGAAACCTTCTTTAACATTCTACTCATAAAGTCCAAAGCCACCGAATCTACTCGATCGGAGCCGTGCTGATCCCAGCCCAAGTTAAAGGGCGTCCAGAAAATCGCATCGCGGATCTCGGAGTCGTCCTTGCAGCTGTCCAGGTCAAAAGGGAATCGGCCAACGAGAAGAAAGTACATGAGCACGCCAACGCTCCAGAAGTCGGCCTCGTAGGAATAAGGAATGCCCATCCAGACTTCTGGTGCCATGTAAGCCGGGCTGCCGTAGGCCGCATTGGTATGTTCCTTTCCTAGCTGATCTCTGCCGTATCGCCTAGCTAGGTTCCGCATCCGGCGCCTGAGAGTGGGGGCAGATCCTTTTAGGGCGGAAGGGGAAGGAGGGAGGTTGAAGTCTCTCGAGATACCGTAATCGCCGAGGACAACGTGGCCATCTGCATCGAAGAGGATGTTGCGTGGCTTGATATCGCGGTGAATAATTTTCCGCTTGTGAAGCTCCTCCAAGGCGATAATCAACTCGGCGACGATCATCTGAACCTCTCGCGGAGTGATATCCAGCGTCTCATCCACGGAGCCACCGAGAATCCTGTCCCTGAGTGACCTGCGGCTGCTCTCGACGGAAGTGACGAGGCCCATCAGATCACCCCCTTCGACGAAGTCCATCAAGAGGTAATAGTTGGAGGCGTCCTGCCAGCTGCCAACAAAGCCGCATAACCAGTCAGATCCAGCTGACCTAAGTAGTGTTTCGCGTTCTCTCCAGACGTTGTCGGCGTTATCGGCCAGTTTAGGGATAACTTTGAGCGCGTAACATCGAGGTTTAGGGGTTTGAACAGAATGTGCAGCTGGATCGAATGATATGTCGACTACTTGGTAGACGCTCCCGAATGCGCCTGACCCAACCTTTCGGACGGGTACCAGGTGGCGCAGAGAGAAGGGAATAGATTGTGGGCATTTGGGCGTGGAATTATCGACGAGAGTATCGGTGGAAGAGTATGATCGAGAAGCAGCCTGGAGCCGGAGTCTAGGAAGATCTAGGAGAGTGGCAGTAGACATCCTGAAGGGTGAGTGGTTTCTGGTCGAACGCGGTAGAAAGCAGGGGAAGACGACAAGAGACAACGTTTAGAGGAGTGCATCTGGTCGAGAAGATATAAAGTGACCGTTAGGGGTCGAGTTTTGATTGAGACTGAAAATCTGCTTCCGTTCCTCCCCCTCCTCCGATGCCCACGAAGAGGAGGTTGGGATAAACGTGTTTGCGAGGACAGAATTTCCGGCGGATGCATCCCGATGGCTTCGACTCACGCATCATGAAGGATTCAAAGCTGTGCCGGATAACTCCGAGGTAGGAGGATCGTCACGACGCTTCCATTCATCAGATCAGGCGACTGAAACCCTCTATCATAACTCAAGTCGGTTGTGCGTGGAGGTCTCAGCAAACACTGGGAGATACACTGATCCACGAGCTCCGACTCGTAGTCCATCGTTCCAATCAAGCGCGTCAGATATCCCCATCTGTTTTCGGCGTCGTGGGAGTCTGGGTGCGTTTGTACTTCTGGTGGATTCGTCGATGCCGTTACGCTCACACGTCCCAGCCCGTTCCGTAGACTTTGATCTCACGTAACTTATGTGGGCCTCGACTAGCACTCAGTTTACGGCGCGAGAAATTTTCGCGAGCGCCGGGTACATGACAGGCGCTGCGCGACAGTGCTGCAGTGAAATTTACGGGAGTGCCGTCAAGTGGAGTTGTTATCTCATCCCCAGGACGTTTTTCGTTGGTGGGGAAATTACGGGGGGATTGATGTGTCTGTCGGCGGAACACCCGTCAACAAGACATTCTTGTTGTGCGTTACGGGACGACTAGTGCTAGAGCCAACGTCCTGGAGTGCTTCGAAACCCGGGGCATTGACGGTGAGGGTCGCGAAGCGCAATACATTCGGCGGCATCTCGAAAACGAATAGGGGTTTTAAGTCAGTGGCTCAGTCACCACCGCTTGTCTAGATCATCTCAATTGACGGGTAAGGCGGCGACGAGGGATCGCAGAGGAATTCATAGAATTACTTCCTCGAACGTCCGAGACCGTGGGTGTTGAAACAATAAGCACGGAAGAACACGAAATCAGTATATGTAAGGGATGATGCGATGGGGTACAAGCCCCCTGTACCTATCCCAGTCTTTGCCGTACCTGCCAGTGAACAGCAACCATGAGCACACGTACACTTCCGGAGGGAGGGTTACGTACTTGACAGCACAATGTTCGTCATCCCGACGCTGCCTGTGAACGAGTAAGAAGAAGAACCAAACCGGGTAAAAATAGGTGACAGGCGTGTTTAACCCAGTTGCGAGAGACCAAGATATGGCCATCAGCCAGTCGCCGCTGGAATGAAATTAGATGACCTGCTTCTCGCGCACGGGGTAATTACTGACAAGTAGTTGGGATGTCGGGACCTTCCCCACCATCCCGATATGAGAAGCTTCGTGCCCCTCTTTGTAGACATGAACTTGAGATCTATACCACAGGGTAAACAAGTCAAAATGGGTGGGATGACAGACAACGCGCACTCTTAGGGTTACGACCGTTCCGAAAGTCATTCTTTTCTCCGTTTGCAGACCTGAAGATCCAGTACCCCGTGACGGAAACGAGGAGGACAAGTGCGGTCCCGATTGGGTCGAGAACATAGTGCTCGAATGCGAGATATCGGGCCCCCGTTGTGTACGTGAAGGGCACCCAGAGAAGGTCTCCGATAGATAACATGTACCCGAATCCATCGGTCGTTGCATCCATTACGGTGAGCACAGCAGGCTGCAGAGGATATCAGCGTGCGGAAGTAGACCGTGTCTTTCCCCATACCTCGTTATAGACCGCATCGCTGATATACAAGAGATGAAAGAAGAGGGTGAGGATCATGGAATTCGTCAGGCTTCCACGTAGGGTGTACTGTTTGCAAGCCATGCTAATATCGATGTGCGCCCATAAGATGATCCCTGGGCGAAGTTCATTGAAGATTTTGAGCTCCAGCGGGCCTATCATCAGGTTCAGTAGCCGGCCGATATAGAACTGTGGGAGAGTCAGCCCTGTCGCTGGAAGGCCACCCTGCAATTATTCACTCACGTCGTAAAATATGTTCCCAGAATTGCCGCCCAACGCAAGTAACTGGTCGCCGAAGAATGAAGAGATATAACACCCAATCGCTTGGACCAATGACATCAAGAATGCAGCGGTGATGAACCCAGTCCATTTGTCATAGATAAAGGTGAACGACTGAGGACCGTGACAAAGGATTATACCAGAAGTAATTCCCAAAGAAAGGATGAATGTTGAGAAGGCTGTTCTCTGGTTAGCTTTCCCTGCGATTGTAGGGGAAAGGTGAGTACTTACCGTTGATTTTGTATTCTATCCGTTGGCCATTGCGCAAAGGTAGGCCCTCAACCCAGTCACCGGGAAGTACCGCCCACGAAACGACGCAAAAAGTGTACCAGGCGAGATACACCAGCATCGCTTCCGTATCCCACAGACTTTTCCAGAAGTTTGGATTTCCGAGCGTCGATACATCGAGGTTTTTGATAGACGTGAAAAGAGGGGGACAGCCGTTCTGGTCAGAGCAACCAAAGTAAAGGGAGTAAACCAGGACTGGGACGATCAGGATGATGGTGGCCGTTCCAAATGGGCCACCAAACTCGTAAGAGGTACTCCGGGGGTTCAGTTCCCCGTCGGTTCTGGCAAGGGAAGGGGACATTAGAGAAATGATGCAGAATTTGCTCCTCACAACCGACCATATATTACTGAACCGTCGACTCGTACGATCACCAGCAATCGGACGATTTCTTCATGTGCCGAAACGGCCACACCGGCCAATAGCAGATCGTGCAGTAAGCGTATACACCACGATATCGGCCCATACGTGTTTGCCCGTCGTTGTAATACGCTTTCAGGGATGGTTGTTCCAGGCACGGCCTGAGAGGGTCACAGGGGTGGTGCGATTAAGCCCCGTACTTTACAGACCTCCACTTTGAATGACGGCATACAAAAAGTCCATGCGAAGGAGCCATTCACATATCTAAAGCAGTGCGAGCCTTGGTATGGTGGGTGTGCCCCTCGCCGCCGCAATCGAGGGTCGCAGGCTCCCCATCGCAACCGTTGACGTAATGAGGATGAAGAAGCGTTAAGCGGGATTCAGCCGGTCGATCAGTGCTTTGCACTTCTGGTAGAGAGCAATTGGCCCCGGTCGGCGCGAGCTGTGAGCCACCTCCAGAGCCACCTCCAGAGCCGCCTTCACATCCGGCCGGAAAAAAGCCTGCTGGGTGGGCCACGTGCCACCAGCGTCAGGCATGTCGCGTTGGTCACGTGCGTTGATCTGTCGTTGAACTTGGTTGAGTTTTGGATTTGAAATTTCCCACACTCTCCCTCAACCTCTTCCTCGACGTCGCTCCCGCCACCCTCTCCTCGTCTACCCGTCGTCGCCACCGCTGCCGACGTCGACAGAGACCTCAACAATGTGGAACAAACTCAGCGGTGCCTTCGGGAGGTCTCGCTCGTCTGTCGAACAGGAAAATGTCGACCCGACAAGAATCGACGTGATGTCCAGTGTCTATGAACAACACCCTAATTTGTCCGTCTTCCACACGGAAGACCAACTTACGCCCTTGCCATCTTCGTCTGCCAATCCGTCTCAATCCATCTCAAGAAGAAAAAGCAAGACCCTCTTCCGACGCACCTCCAACGACTTCGACGCCGAAAACGAACGCCCTTCATCCCCATTCAGCTTTCCAATTTTTTCCAAGAAAGCTAAGTCTACGTTGCACTTAAAGACGAGTCGTGGGTAGTCCCCTTTCAAAACCGCCAGTTAAGCTAACCGGAAACCTTCCAGCTTCTGAAATCTCACTCAGCCGTTCCTCCCAGGATGGGCTCCCCTCTACGCCCCGAACCGCCGAAGAGGGTGTCGGGCGGTACAATTCCCTACGTTCTATCTTGCGTGAGAAGAACACTCCGGGAAGTGGCCAGAATGTCCGGTTCTTCTCTCGCGATGCCTACAAAGTTATCACCCCCAACAGTTCCGCACAGAGCTCGGAGCTTGATGATCCTTCATTCTTTACGCGTCTTCAGTTGGCGGGTAAGAATACTGCCCCCGCCCGCTCGGAAATGACACGTCCATCAGCACGCGAAATCTTTGCCAACTCCACGAACGAGTCGGCGACTCCGATGTCACCGATCGACTCCTCGAAAACTCATGACATCAATTCTCTAATGATGCCCGTCTCTCCTCCTGACCTGTCGAACATATTTGACCTATCTCGAGCGCGGCACCTTCCGACTATCTTACCGGGAGAACACACTACACTCCAAGACAACGCGATTGAAATCAGGGACGAATCTTCGTCTATTGTCGTGCCCCCGCTTGGCACAGAATCAGTTCTCCAGGCTTCACCCTTTCCCCCAGAGATTTCAAGCCCAACCCCCAAGGGTCCAGGAGATGAGACCAATTTCTTCTCCCCAACGGATGAGCTCAACTCTCCTTCATCACCTCTCAATAAACCTTTCAACTTTGGCGGACCTGTCTTCCATCCTCTCCCTTCATTACCTGCGGAGATTCCGCTCCCACCCACACCTACGGAGTCCCTCCGCCCTCCTTCCGTCACCTCTGATAAACTTTCTTCAAAATCCTCTGAATCCACATCCCTCCGTAAACCAAGTCGAAGTCGCGCCCTTTCTGACACCGTGTTTCAAGCTATGATCCGCTCCGCCTCCATGTCGTCTTCGAAAGAGAGCATTCCTGAGTCATATGTTAACGACAAGTCAATCCCTGACGTCTCTTTCGATAACCCTGAACCTGATCCCTTCAGCGTTGGCGCCAAGACCTACTACACCCCGGGAACGATGATGCCGCCCACGCCTCCTCAGCCGACCCATGCTCGCGCTGCCTCTCGGGAAGAGGACCTCATCTGGTCTCTGCGTACTCAGCTCGCGTTACAACAAGAACTCAACGCACAGTACGAGGTCGACCTTTCTGCCCGCGCTGAGCTCGTCTCCTCCCTATCGTCGAAGTTGGAATTTGCCGACAAGGATAAAACCCAGAGAAATAGTGTTCTGAGGACGTGGAAGAAGAAGGTACAGGAGCTGGAGAAAGTCTGTCGGCAGCTGGAAGATGAGTGCGAGAGAAGCAGACAAGAGAGCTTCGAGCGCAGCGTCATGGACCATGCCAGTGGTGAGGCCCTCCGTGGACTTCACCAGGTAATCACCCGCCTCGAGCGAGAGAAGGCAGATGGTGAAAAACTCGCTCAAGAACGCACTCAACAACTTGAGGGCGAACTGAAACGGCGTGGGGACAGCGAGAAACGTTTGAAGGAAGGGATAAACGATGCGAAGGAACAGATGGAAATCATGGGTAGTAGAGATGAGGGAGAGGAGAGGCAGAGGCAACGGACCGTGTCGCTTTCTTGGAACCAGGAGCGAGAGGAACTGATCCGCAAGGTCGAAGAACTCGAAAAGAAGAACCTTGTCCTCACCAACGAATCCTCTGAGAGCGAGAAGATGACTCAACGGTACGCAGTCCTCGAGGCCGAGCTGGAAGCCCAGTGGAAGAATACGGAGACGATGACCCAGGAAAATGCGGTACTCAGGAAGAGCCGAGACAGCTTGCAACAGAAGGTCACTGACTTGGACGGCGATTGGAACGAGAGCGAAAATCGCAGACTCCAATTGGAGGCAGATATTGAGGAGGTATGTGCAATTGGTTATCGTTTCCGGTCCCAGTTGACTTATCCGATTGAATAGCTCGATGAGCAGCTTAAAACCGAACAAGAGCGCGCGGACGAACTTACCCAAACACTTGAAGAGCAGAAGAATGCATTTTCCGCTCTGGAAGAGGATCATCAGCTATCTCTTGAGACCGTCTCCCGACTTGAAGCTCGCGTCTCCCAACGGGACGGCGAAGTCGCGACGCTCTCCCTGCGCGCCGGTAAACTAGAGAGAGAGAATGAGGAGCTTCGCGGGGTGATCGGGAGGCTCGAGAAGGAGCGTGGCCGCGAGGTCGACGAACAGTCCCGGGAACTTTCTGAGCTGGTCGTTCGCGAATCAGAATCTCGCCGACAACTGGAGAGTCTCGTTTCCGAAAAGGCAGAGTCCGAAATCCTCGTCAACACCCTCCAGAATCGTGTTGCTTCACTAGACGAGGAGGTGGGCAGGCTCAGGAGACAGGTCCACGAACTCCAGCAAGAGAGCGCGACCAAGGAGGTGACGGTAACCCAGTTGAACAGGTGGAGAGAGCAGGACAAGGAAGACATCAAGGGATTGAACATCGCCCTTGATTCGAAGCAGCAGGAACTTGAACTCGTTCGTCCCTTCTCCTCTGACTTGTGATCTGCTGGTAGCCTTGCTGATAAACTCTGGTTTCAGCTGAAACGCAAGATGGGAGTCCGGGGTACTGCTGGGAGCACACCTGGCCCCGCCTCTCGCAAACGTGAATCACTCATCTTCAACACACCCACCGTGATCCGCCCACCCTCCGCCTTATCTGACAGCTTGAAGGACGGTGTTGGAAAGGAGAAGACTACCGAAATCCCGAGCACCGTCAAAACACTCGCCAAGAGCGTTCGAGTCAATGGGACAACCACAACCACCGGCATGAAGGCTGTGAACCGAATCGAGGGTTCGATGGGTGCTCCTCCTCTTTCAACAACTCGGAGGGTTTCAGGGCTTGTTGGGACTCCTTCCCGACAGCCCTCAACTCATTCTCGTCCCGTCTCGACAATCCTCTCGTCTTCTACGTCCACACCAAGACCCGCAGCTCATCAGCGCCGGGCGTCGAACCTTGATCGTGTGACTCCAGCTCGGCCGAAGACCAGTCCCGCATCGAATGGAAGCTGTAGCGGGGGAACGAGCCCCACCCTCAGCGAAAAAGAGAATAACAGATCCCTCGCGTCCATCAAGACCCCAATGCAGAAGGCGTCCGCGGCTAAACGCACCGCCATGCCTGGCTGATTCCATGTGATGAGTAACAACGGTCTTGTATTTGTACGAACTCCAATCTATTGACGAGGTTGTATGATTTCCTCACCGAGCCGCTTCATCCCCTTTATGATCTTATGCTATTTGTTGTGTGCTTTCCTCCTCGTTCGATTCATCCTCCCCTTCATTTGTCAAATACGTTCAGCTTCCCTACGCCCTGATGTCACCTATGTCATCCATTCGCATTTCGTCTCCCCTAGGTATTCCTGCTCAACCTAGTTCTTACTATTGATTAGAATCCGGGGTCACATTTGCCATTGCTCTCATTTACTACGAGTTATCTCAGTCCAAGTGCTTTTCACGTTCGTACCTCTCGTAGTTCTCGGACCTTCCTGGACTTTTGCGTTGTCCACAATTGTGGCACGTTGAACACGTCAATGTTTCTGACATGCTTCTCGCCCACACAAGACATAATGGTCACTGATGTAGAGTTCCTGAATAAAGATACTCTGCTCTCTTTTACATCCGTACTGCACCAGGCGGCACCGCGTACCACGGGTAAACGTACACGAAAGATCGGTTTCTTATCTCAATGGATTCGCGGCATCGGACTCTAAAGGGGGATTGGAGCCGGAACGCATTACAAATTCATCAATGCGTGGGTTTGTTGACCAAGCCGTGAGTATACGAGCAAAATGAGATGAGCTTCGCGTTCGCACTGACGTCAAGCGATTTCACGATCAGGCTGCAATGGTTTCTGAGCGGGCGTGATTGATGATCAGACGACCATGATGCGATCCATGAACCGGAATGTAATGGAGGCAAGTTGGGCGAGCTGGGGTTGTGCGGGGCGATCGACGGGACTACGGTCAGAGATACCTGAGAATGGAAGTTGAGTGCAGTAATTCCCAGGACCGTTGGAATGGAAGACAAAGTCGACCCGAAACTGAGGTGTTTGAGGTGTTCGTCGGATACGGTGAGACCTGACTGTGCCGTCTGTCGGTAACCAGCCAGAACGAAGTTAGCCAACCTTGGACCCGCCTAAGTGGCGAAGAGCTAGCTCGAAGTCCTCGGATCAAGGTGGGATCGCGGTTACGGTGTGATGTGGCCCGAGACGGCGAACGAGGTGGAGGTGAGGCTGACCGAAACGCCCCGCTTTGACCCAAACTTTAACCGTCGAACCAAACCCGTTGGTGGAGAGCCAGACCCGCCTCCCGCGTGCACAGCAAACTCGGATATACACGCGAGAAGAGGGCAGAATTCCGGAGGCGGACCTCCGCAGACTTCTCAATGCCCCCGAGGGAAGGTACTGCACCTAGATCAGGATTGGGACAATTTGAATGAGAATAATCCCTGCGCAGGAGAAAAAAAAACTTAAACCGAAAGGGTTGCGAGTGACGATCAAATCTCCCCCCATCCACCCCCCTACACGTGGGAGGTGAGAGGGGAGAAAAGGCCGATCACACTTTCAAGGTTGTCAAGGTCACCCTGCAAGAGATTTGGTTTCTTTATCATGGACATAGTACAATTAAGATATGTCACAAGGGACATCTGCTCAGCTAATCTACTGCGCGTGGGCAATTATATAACTAAGCGCCTAGTCCATGAGAGAGGGGTACTGAGTGGCAATCCCTCGCCAGAATCAGGCATGGAGTGTTACGTGTATTGGCCGTGGCAGTAGCTAGATCTTTTTCGTGTGAGTCGACAGATTTCTCCAAACGGTTCTAACGTAATTTCTCTTCACCTTTTCGCTCCGCCTCGACCATCAACAGCAGGAAGCGAGAGCAATTTGCAGACTTGGGTACGAGACGAACCCCAATCTCATAGCCAGGGGATGGATATAAAAGCCGACGTCGGTCTCCACTGTCAACACCAATCCTTCGCTCCTAAATGACCTCTCCCTCAGAATCTGTTGTTTCCAACCTCCCTTTCATGCTGGAGCAGAATGCCCGGCTGATCACCACCATTGGGACGTTCTCTGCAATATCCCTCGCTGTTGCACCTCTTCTGGGGCAAAACTACCGGGCGTATATCGACGCTGGTCGTGGTGGTTTGCCACCCACCGTCTACGGATGGGCAAAGTCCACTCTCCTAAAGATTTTCCTCACGTGCGAGACGACCAGCACCGATATGTACCTCAGTGACCCCAACAAGGATGCTTGGTTAGATCCATCAGATATCACCAAGAGGTTCGGGGAGCGACCGACCTTCAACTGGCACCCCGTTCCGTCTCGGCAGATTACCCAACGAGCGGACGCTGCGATGCACGAGGTACGTCCCCTTAACATTAGTCCCCTCCCCATACGATCCGAAGCTGAAACATTCGTAAAGAAAATACAGAATCTCATCCCGAAGTACTCGAGCGCAAACCCACACCTCGTCGGAGTCGCACTTTCTCCTCACGAGAAGCAGAACGACGCTTTGGTCATTCATCCAGACCGTCCAGCACCTCACCGAATCGCCGCCGCTGCCCAGCGGGAGATCCTGCACATTCACGAGGGTACGGATTGGTCAATACATTGTCTCCTCTCCCCGCTGGACTGCAAACTTGGTGAGCGCAGCGCTGTTTCGCGCGCTTTATGAGGTTAACTTATATGCTTCGGATCAGTGATTGATCAAGGACGTGGTGAAAGGCACCCCATGAGCGGTAGTCACTTGCTGGCCAAGGAGTACCTCACGATATATACCCCGAGAGATGACGAGGAGCTGAAAATAGTTGAAGCGATCGTGAGGGCTTCTATCGGTTACATGACGGGCAGTCGAGATGTTCAGGGGTTCTAATATTTTTGCACGGTTTGGTTTGCACTAGTTGCCTGGACGTTTTGTAGTACCTGATGTATAACAGCTTGCCGGCAGCAATGCCACAGTTCCACAAGCGTTAATCAAGCGTTTGCTGCAGTCGATTCGATCAATCCGGCTCGCCCTTGTTTCATGCATCAATGGCGAATCTGTCTTTAGTCTGCCAGTTGGATATTACCAAGATCTCGACCCAACTTGCGCTGAAACGCGTTGCTTTGACCGGATATATTCCTCGTGCTGATGTGCCCCAGACGGACGCGTGCATATCGGGGTTCGTAAGCTTAACTTGGCAGTTCATTCCGCACAGTATTTTTAGAAGGTACGGGAGCTCATCTCCTCGTTACAAGGAAATGGCGAGAACGCGACTGATGTACGACTCGGTTGCTCCACCTTGAGTGATATTACTCCCAACTCCGCGAGTTAACGGCCTCCTCGTTATGGCTGGTCGATTCCCGGACCGACCGCCAATGCGGAGCATATAGCACCAATCCCCTAAGATTAGTCCTCAAAGGTCAGAGATTAAGCGTGCCAGACGCACGACTTCCCTCTCCACTTGGTGTTCTGTTCACTAATTTCACATGCGCTCGCTTGCCCGCCGCGGGCCTTCATCTGAATCAAGTGACCTCCTCGCTTTTAGGGTTCACATCGGGAGCACGAGGCGGGGTGTCTTAGTACAGGAGAGCGTTGGGTTCCATCTCCAGCCTAACCACCGAACAAAGCACAAACTTGGAAGACCAGACGGTGCGGCCGGAGTCTGGACCGTGACAGTAAGGGAGGGTGATCGGATTAGGATTACCCAGCAGGATCGGCGCAGACAAATCAACCATTGAGAATAGAGGATTTTCCTGGGGTATCCGGCAGTCTTCCGGGGCAGGGCCCTGAGTACCCCGTGGACCAAAAGTGTACCAACAACCGCCCCGTCCTCGACGCCCACGGGACGGATTGGAGTGGCAACAGCGAATCCGATGTCCAGCGCCTACGTATGAAATTAAACAGTGCGGGCGGATCTCCTTGATCGGGACTGCTCCCAGGCCTGACAAGCCAGGCGCCTCGTGAGGCGGGGACCTATACCTCGCAGATGGATTATGATCACAGGTTTCGCGCGTCGGGGGGACCCTGAACGCGACCAGCGCCTGCATGACCATATGTACACCTACCAATCTCGATACAATCACTGGGGTCAGAATCAGGAGAACAGGCACAAATGGCGGGCCCGGAGCGGTCCCGGTCATCATTCTCACTGTCGACGGAGGCAGGATGTCTGTAAGCGACGGAACTAGATTCTTGAACTTGGAAATATATCGGTCTACGTAGTCTTCTCGTCGACGCAAGTGGAAAACTGGCGAGCTTTTGTTCCGAGATTGTTGTCGCAGGGGAGTCAGTTCAAATTTTTCTAATGCAAGACTTGGCGCCCCTAATTTTGTGGGCGATGAACCCCCCACGCCCCCACGCCCAGTTGTGGGCATGAAGATCAGGTCCCCGAAACGTTACCTAGCTTGTTCGGGTGTCACGCCTGCGGCAGCCCCACACGAGCGCTTGTTGGCTAGAGAGGTTGTCTGGCGGCGTCCCTGTTTCGTTTGTGAGTGTGGAAATTGGGGTGCGCACACCAACCGGTGGCGTCAGGGTCTGAACCAAGACCGGGGCCCCGACGAATGCGGCACCGATCTTGGGTCTGTTGGGGTTTTCGCGATCCACCTAAGCGAGCAATTTGCCAGTCGGAACAAAACTGACGCTTGGGAACCCACCGATACCAGCACCGCTGGCCAACCTCGCCCGACCCGCGCTCAATACTTGGCCATACCCAAACTTGAATGCTCTTGCGGCTCATGATCGGTGAGGGTACAAAAATTAGTAGATTGCGGCATAGAGGGTCTGGAACAACAAAAGGATTATACAGCGTATTTCCTCCGACGGACACCATTCCGTGGTGGGAGACGCATCATGGTCGAACAGAGCTGAACGTAATGTATGATTATTAAAGTCCGGTTTAGAACGGCAGACGCCCCTGGCTTGGGTCGTCTTTGGGATCCTCTTTTCGACTCATTCCGAACAACTACGGCGAAACATGAGGAGATCCGAGGGGGTATGGATGGGTTTGGAACATAACGCACCGCTTTCAGTTCCTTGACACTGAGCTTATGCAGCTTTATCGTTCCTCCCTCTCCTAGCGCTGCTTGGGCTAGGCCCTTCTTCGTCTCTTGTAGACGAAGCATACTTCAAGCAAAACAATCAGTAGTGAAACACAGCGGCCGGGGCAGAGAATGTACCGATCTTCGACCGTGTCACGAACGACTAAACGATGGACAAACACCTCCTTCTCCTACAAGAATCGTTAGGCGTCGTCGCAACTTGGGGCAGGCTGAATGGTGGAAATTACCTGACCGATCCTGTGGACACGATCATAAGCCTGACTCTCGCTGTTGTGATGAGAGTTAGCGTTGTCCAGGCACGATCGTTGACACCGGACGTACCTTTGGTAATTCCACGATAGGTCCAGGCTGTGCAGAGACAAGATGTAAAACCCACGAACTCGTCGAGGGGGGACAGGGAACTCACTTGATGCAACGATTCGCCGATGTCAAGTTCAAGCCCACAGAACCACACTTTGTGCTGGACGCTGCATAAGCAAACTCACGCCTACCAGAGTCCGAAGCCAAACGCACCTTAATAACAAGACTTTAGGACCACCAGGTTTCTTAAACGTCGCCAAGGCAATCTCCCTAGACCCCTTATCCATCTTTCCATCATATCGCAGGTTCTGCATTCCATGCCTCGCGAACAATGTTTCCACGAGATCCAACACCGAAGTCCCTAGATCGAGTTTTTATCAGCCGCTCTACAAGGGCTTGGGGACTCAGACCAACATTGACT
>Ga0307517_10002092_pt1 | contig 32508 bp, 26 predicted proteins | sample 23_EM_MG_FD_194515 | JGI IMG/M metagenome (GOLD analysis project Ga0307517, IMG submission 194515) | Populus trichocarpa ectomycorrhiza microbial communities from riparian zone in the Pacific Northwest, United States - 23_EM | ecosystem: Host-associated > Plants > Roots > Unclassified | place... | reverse complement strand
TTCTTTTGTTTTTGTTTTGATTTGGGTTTTTATTTGCCATGGGATATTTCCCGAATGCAGCGGTTGGACCCTAGGAAGTGCTAGTCATGTACCTAAAATCATACCACGGAATTAACAAAAAAAAAAAAGTATCATACTTGCAGGGCTTGCTCGGCCCGTAACCATAAGTATTTACTCAAGGCTAGAGCAAGTACTGCAATTCCGCCTGGAGCAAGGGTATCCTTTAGTTACTAGGTGACTGTTCTTTGTTTTTTACTTCCTTTTCTCCTCTAACTGAGGAAGCCGAACATTGATAAGGGGCGTTGGTGCAAGTAGGGTGATGGGCTGGTGAATACAAGTATGGTGGGAGCACTATTATCGACCTTCAGTGCCACTGTGAGTCAGAGCACTAGTACTAATATAGTAAATGCCTTTACTACTTTAGGTAATATATTTTAGATTACTCAGCTAAACCCTTTTTCTTCATAATTATTACAAGCACCAACACCCCAAGTCCTACAAAATTTGCCTTATTTCTAAGAGCTATTATAGCAAGAACCGCTTGCCTAGAAACAAATCTGCTCTGCAAGTTGGATGATTTAGAATAATTATACACATGGAATAAGTAAAATAAGAACAAGTGGTGCTGGTGTTGTTCATCAAAAAATTGGGAGAAATTGGGTGTCATGAGGTTGATTCTAAGCTGCCTGCACCACAAGTTGAAGCAACTACTTGCAGCTTGCAGGGGGTACCCGAAGAAAGGGATTCACAATATATATTACAAAATATCTATGCGTATCTGAGACCCCATACAAATCCACAATCCCTGTTTTCGGATACTTCCTGCCTGCTACGAGCACAGTACAGGGTCGTACAAACCAGTCGAGGGGCGGGGTTTTTTGAACCTAGTCAAGTGCCGGTACTGTAATAACGCTGATTTACAGGTGCCATACTGTTACAGGGGCTAGGTGATCGAGTGTGCTGTGCCCGGGGGGCCTCCTCGCACTCGGGCACAGTGCTGTACTCGAGTACTGGTGCTAGGTGTAAAAAGTGAAGCGTGGGTTTATTTTTATTCCTCGCCTTTGCTTTCCCTCCCCTTTCTCACATCTCACCCCTGTCATGGTCGACATCCGTGGTCTGCCTAATCCATCAGTCGGTGTTATTGTGAATTTTGTCTTTACCTTTGCGACTATTGTTACATGCTATCGCCTTCAACCATTGTACAACTACAACCTCACGGGACCTAGAACCCGTGTGGCATCACCGAGCTGATATCCGGCAAAAGTCGGGTTCTCGGTATATCATATTCACATTGTGCTGTTATGCACGTTCTACACAAAGCACTGGTTGGTGGAGGCATGTGGGCGTGCAATCAATCCAGGGACACTTTAATAAGGTATGGCACCTTACTAACTTTAGAGTGCAAGTACTCGAGTACATACTGCTCGTGCTATAGTGAACCACTGGTAGCTGAAGTGGGGTATCCAGTATCAGTGCTATAATTCGTTGGAGAAGTTGTTCCTGCTGGTCTCTCTCTGTCTGCTTGTATAGAGGAAAGAAGGGGAATGGCAAACACGCCCAGCCCCCCATGGTGCCAGTTTTTGACCCATGGATTTTCCCCTAGCAAATGCAGTGCCAGTTAAAGGCGCCGTATATCTTCCTATCGGCATAGTAGGTAGGTATGCATGCAACTGTGGTCCTAGCGTGGAGGTCGAGATCACTATGATCACTAGGCAGCATTGGACAAAATGAAAGCTAGATCGCATTTCCAACACCCTAGCTATGCCCATCAATCCTACCTGGAAAACTAGGCGCGGGAATACGGGTGCTAACATATCGGTACGGACCTATTACAAAGAAAAGGGGTTTCCCCATCCCCGGTCAACATAGACATCTAACTTGACAGCAGTCACCACACCATATTGTGAATCTAAGGAAGCGAGAGCTCTAGAGCGCACTAGAGTATTAGGATGAGAGTACAAGATGCAGGTATTTGAAGAGGCAGCTACCATCGTTTCGAAGGGGGTATCGTGGGAGTTGATCATGCCTACGAGTAGTGGGATGGGGGCAGTTTCTTTTCTCCCCTCTTGTACTATGCATCAGCCCATTCTCTGATGTCTCATGCTGGACATGTGTAAACCCAAGTATTCATTTGTATTGCCGTTAGCTTGACTCCCCCTGCCAGGACTTGACATACTGGTACCATCATCCACCCTCTTCTCCGTCCCCCCATCTAGCTGCTTTTGTATTTTGTACCGGATTTGTGTTTTTTTAACTTCGCCGATACGCATCAGAAGTGCGGTACATAGTTAGATTCGTTCAAACTGCTAAACGAAGCCTCTCCAGTTGCTATCCTTTCATATCATTTTTCAATTCCTGATTTGATTATCCTGTTTAAGCACACTTATGATGGGCCTCGGTCGGGCTGGTTCCTAACGAGCCCTAAATGAGGAAAGCAGCATGAGTTTCAGGTGGTACGGCCTGCGGTTGTGCGCCATTTATTTTTATTTCTTTTCTCACTTATGTATCAAATGAAGAGGTGGCCCGTAGGTTAATGCAGTCACACCGCTGCCCCGGATCTCGACAATCCGGATACCTAGCTGTCTCCACCAAACCGGACATGTTGTCCCGAGCACTCGCTATATCGGGCGGATTCTTCGGATTTTGGTCGTCCCGATAGCGGGGTGCAGCTGTGTGCAAGAGGTCATGGTGTAAGAAATTTCGGCTACGCAGAAAAAAATAAAAATACGGTCGTGTACCATAGCGGGCTCTGGGCATTTCTAGAACGGGAAAATATGATGGGGGGAGGTGTGGTATCATATTATACGAGTCCTTTGTGAAAGCAACTAATTGGCATGATGCATATCAAAGTGGTTTGGGATCGAGATCGTGAAATGGAATATTACAATTGTCACGATATGAGGTGAGGGCTGCAGGGGGAAAGGAAAAAAAAGCCACTGTAAGCACTTTCTCTTCTGGGATTGCCTATGGATACTGCGAGAGGATTAATGTCTAGCCGAATGAGTGAGTGAGCCCCTGTGAATGTATCCTGGTTACTTGGAAGCCGGGACAAATGCTGCAGCATGTATCGAATACAATAGGAATTCGAACGATAATAACTCAACGAACAACATATTCCTTCCCATTGTGGGTGCGGTGGGCCTGAATAAAAGAATCCTCCTTTTTCGCCGGCGATAGGGATAAGCCAAGGATACTCAATAGAAAAAGAGCGCTGCGCATATATCGTCGCTGGTCGTATATATTTGTACTCGAATGCTCATGTGCTCATGCAACTCATAGTCTTGTGAAATCAGCAGTTAGACAACGTGCGAAGGGGGAAGGATCTCCCTTGTTACGGCTATGGTACCGGCTGAGCAGTGATGAATGGGGAGGAATAAGGTACAAGTACTGCAGGGGGGCAAATGGAAAGGAAAAATACGACGAAGAGACTCTTGTCGGGCATAATAATATGATATAAAAATAATAATAATAATAAAAAACCCCCACTTTTGGTATATTTAAAAGGGGAACACGACACCGTATCAAAGTGGGAGAGTAAGGAGAGGGGAGAAAACCAACAGTCGGGCTCCGGGCTCTTTGTCCCAGGGTGAACGTTAGGATAACGATGCCGTTGAAATAAGAGTTGTTCTCCGCCTTTGCATTGTAACTCTAACAGAGACGTTCGGCGTCGGATTCAGGGGATGGTCGAGGGCTCCGTTTAGCTGGGAAGCCCAATTTCTCTGATGTTTGGATGCGCCGAGATTTGTGGCCGGGCTCTACTTTCCCCTTCCCCTTTCTCTCCCCCCTCCCATCTTTCGAGAAGTTGGCCCATTCCATGTCGCAAGCTATTACTCAGGTAAGTCAGTCCCAGTACTCTACTGGCATCACTTGCGTTTGTTCCTGCGGAGTGTCGCGTTGTTACTGGCAAAGCAAAGGGTGGCCAGGGAGTTTGACTCAACCAAGAGATGGGGCTAGAAAAAACTGAACACAAATACCGGTAGGGGTAGTACGGTACTCGTAGCATCACGAATCCTTAGACATATGTGACTTGGCTAGCAGGGTTAATTGGACACCAAGCTTTCGATAGTGGTACAGTGCGTTGATGTCAATATGCTAAAGACAAGTATCTGCTTGGAAATTTTTTTGCCTTTTCCCGCACTATTCCTCCGTGACACTCCTTGCCTGGTACGGTATACCGTACTCGAGTACAGTCGCACCTCGCTATCCCGGATGGCCAAAATTCAAGGAATCTGTCCGGGACAGCGAATTATCCGGGACAGTGAGTTAGGCTTTGGTGTAAAAAAATTCAGAATTCAGGGAATTTCGTCCGGGACAGCGGGGGATCCGGGAAAGCGAGATCCGGGACAGCGAGGTGCGACTGTAATGCAGTGCGCGGGTTGCAGGTAAGTGATGGGGCGGACAGGGATTTTGGAGCCTAAGCTTTCAGTGCAGTGACTGGCGAACTTATTTAACTTTGTAGGAATGATGCTAGGAACGCCAAGAAGTTTTGCCGTGGTGAACCCCTGTCTCATCACTTACTTCCATGCCTGAGCACAGTGCCGGTACTTGAGAGAAGTTGCTCCCCATGATTTCAACTGCGCTGGTGTAACGGTCCCAAGCTTTGCGGCTGATACAGTCGAGGGGCCATGTTGGTGGCCGGAAAACTTAACCCACGATCGGACCCCACGCGAGTGACGAGTATGGTACTTCCCATCAAAGGAACGGTTCAACCCAAAGGAATGTTGCAGGACGGAACTTAAAAGATTAAGGGATTAAATCAATGTCTACTCAGTAAGCCTAGAAGGGGTGCCTCGAGTACGATACCAGTGGAAGTAAGTACAGGAAGCAGAAGCGTGCTTATACTATACTTTACTATTATATCATACCTATTACTACTACTCAGCCTTTCTCTCCTAACCCTAATAGCTAAAGCTTTGCTAATATCATAGTCCAAGTTTTACTACAACGAACTCTAGCGCGCGAACGCAACACGTTCCCAAGGATTGGCTGCAGGGGCTGTCTAAGGAAGACCAACGCCGGGTCTCACGCCCAAGCGATAGCCAGGGGGTCTTGATGTGATATGATTGAGCACGAGAATCTATTCTAAGGCACTGCTGCTGCACTGACCCATGTGTTGTAAAAATTACCTATCATAGAGTGAGATTCGGAAGAATGATGTCCTCGTTCTTCTTATGCGCCTCTGAGCGCAGGCCAACCGGCCAAGATACCGAGTAGGACCAGCCTAACTGTTTCAGATAAACAGGATTCTGGAAACCGTTGCCGGCTTGGGGTGAGTGAAAAACAAGCCCTGGTCTTGTTCTGGATCTGAGGGGTGTCTGCTCTTCTGCCTTTTTGGTATTTTGATTGGACATTTGTGGACAACTGCTGCCGAAAGCGAATAGGCGGGTGTATTTGAGATATCGCGGCGGCTGGGCTTGAACTTGGGTGCAACTGTGAACTTGGATACATTTCTAAGATACTATGAGTCTGTATATTTAACCGTGGCACTCGAGTAGGCACTGCAAGTGCAATACCAGCACTCTAGTGTAGGGAAAGCCGAGAATGCATGTTAAGGCAGGAAAATGATCCGAATTGTAGCTGTTATGGTTTGAACTTTAGGAAGGAATGTGGCTCCACGGGGCTGAAGCCGAGGGAGTTCTATATACCGTATCAGTGTGTGCTCGTGCTAAAGGCCGCTGTAGGCTGCCTTCCACTGGATGGCTAATCAAACTGAGTCTGACACTGCCGTGATGCCAATTGCCAAGGAAAGAGGCAAATGCCCTACCATACAAGTAGTTATCAGCTCCTTATAGCATTTATCGTGTAATCTGGCAAAAGTCGGACTGGAGCGAAAGCGAAATTAAGGCAACCAAGCGAATAAGAGGGCGCGAAGGGGGCGAGTTTGCCTCAGTTTAACATACAGACCACGGTGGTTGGACAGGTTCAAGAAAATCCTCAGTAGCGCCAATCCGACCTTTGCCAGATTATACGGTAGAGTGCACCAGGAGTAAGAAATTGTTTTTCCACCCTTTGCTTACTTCCTTGGTAGGTTTTCTTTTCCAAGGGGTTTTCAGGTTGGAATCGGGCACGGTCACCCATTCTCACTCGGGTTACTTGGCCCCTTCATTTTTCTAGTTGTGACGGCTCCTTCTCGGGCCTCTGAAGACACATCTGAGCCAGAGCGCAAACTAGGATCAGAGGGATTGCCCTTAACACTGTTCCAAAGGCCGTTAGAAAGCGGGGTCGCGCCTGTCCGCACTTGTATCTGGCAGTAAGTGTCTGGGGGTACGACGACTGGTGCTTAACCATGAAAAAAAAATATTGTCTGATTTTTAGCTGTCTTGTGCCAAATACAAGTCCGTGTCCCTCCCATAGGGCTATGTGTAGAAACTGTTGGACCAATATGGGAAAGGGTGTCCACGTTTCGTCTTTTTTAAAAAGAGCGGGATTAACTAGGACTTCCCATGAAATGCAGGTTTCCGCTTTTGAACTGCTTGTGTGAACGCCGTTGAAACGTACGACTTATTTTAGCAAGAGTGATGGTTGTGATCCTTAGCCTTCGACTGGTGGAAGGGGTCAGGGATTATCGCGGAGTCTCGAATAAACTTTTCCTAGGTGGTTCAAACTTCTTGATTGCTCACATGTCATCATTTTTATTTGTTTTCCGAGGGGGGCTCTCTTGTCATTCAAGAGAGATCTCTCTTAACTTTTCTACTCCTCTCTGCCCCCACCCTGTGTATCTGTAATACAGAGCTGCCAGTAATCTTCCTGGAAAACATACCCGTACTTTGTAGTACTGTACGTTTGAACATCACTACTGGAGTTGGTCATGTCGGTCTAATAAAAGTGTAGATATTTTAATATTTGAACCTGGCTTGTACTGGTAAGCTAGTGTTGCCCAAAGTAGCTTGCACTTTGGTTTTTCTTGGTGGTGACTTTCCAACCCTTTCTCTTTGACACTTTCTACACTTAAAGTCATGTGTTGGCCGTGAACCGGTGCCTATTTCCGCTGTATAATGTCTCTGGCTTGGGGAGGAGGGTTGCGTTCGCCACCTGTTCGTTACCAACTGGTGGTGTCTTCGCCGGATTGAACCTTTTTTTCCTTCCTGCTATCGAATGGCACAGATTTGACTAGTACGCGATGAGGCCGCTATGGCCCTGCATCGACGATTATTCTTCCGCCTCCGCGGTAGGCCCTGGGGTGGGTATAGGAAATGGAGGCGCTCTTTGTATAGACTCCCGGGAAAGAGGACTACCGGTAGAATACAGGGATCAAAATTTGTGTAGCAGATTATTTGTGCATATCTGAGTGCCTATACTAAATCCGGACTCCAATTGTCAAGTTCTTTATGCCGGGTACTTGTGTAATGGGAATTGGTTGTGTTTTCCAGCTACCCTTCCCCCCCCTCCTTTCTCCCAATGTTTCCGACTAGTTTCCCAGTCCTTACCTTCAAGGACTCTGTAGCCGCGGTACGATGCTGAGTAAACATTTTGGAGACAGGTGTCATATGTGTTAATATTGTGCTTGTGACTGTGTTGCTGGCGGTGGATTGCAGCCCGGGGGTTCAGGAACATGGGCTCGGTTTGAGAGGTAGGTGCTGGACCGGTAATTTTATCGGACCGAGAGCTCAAATGTAAGTGCATGGGTGCTTTATTTCCCTGTTCCCCCGAGTCTTGGTTTCCGCACTACCTCAGCGCATGGTCCGTCCCTCTAGCGATAGGCTAGATGTAGCTTATATAACCACCAGTAATATCGAGGCATTCTTTAAAAAGGACTGCTATCGCATCCCGCAAAAATTTGGCCCCCTTTCTTGAATCAGGATTGTATGCAATGCAGTATTCCACGGCAAAGAGAGCCTACGGTGAGGCGAGGACGTCCATACAGCTATTATATGACAGGGGTTGTTTGTATAGGCATCCCCGTTATGCCGTAGACTCGCTTTGTCCTGGAATGGTGTAGCAGTTCCCCTAAAAAACGCGTGGATACTATGAATAACCCATTCCACGGGATAGCGAGTGCCAGTCAAAGCGAGCCATATGCAGGTTTGAGAAATGCAATAGATTGAACTTTGGTCAAAATTGTAATACCGGTAGTGCCTCGTGTTTGGGTGTCTGTTCGCTATTCCGTGGAATCCGTTATTTCATCTGTTCAGGTGTGTCTGGTGGCATCTCCCATGGTGGGACAATGAAACTTTGGGACTCCACCAAGTTGGCCAGGGAGGAAGCTACACTGATTGCTGGCTTCCAAGGTCTTCCTGTCAGCTCCGACAATTGCATCCACCCAAGTGATGTTATGTAGCATTCCGATTACAATTCCTGCCTTAACATGGTCACTATCACAGGGCTTATATCGTGGGTGTTGTGATGACCAGTAAGGTATCCGACCTTATCAAACAAGCTCTTTTGTATATTTCTCTAACTGCATAAAGCGGGAGGAAGCTGTAAGAATCAAGGGACCACTGAAAACAGGAAAGATATAATTCCAACCTAGATACGAAGCAATAGTCTACCCTCAGTCCTTTGAAAGAGAGGCAAAAGCATGTGTGGCATGGTCTTGGGTTCCGTGTGTTACGGAGAGGGGACGCAGGCAAAAAGGAAAAAAAAACCCCGCCCACTTCTGCGACTTGTCGGAGTAAATTTAGGAGGGAAGAAAGAGGGGAAGGAAGCCAACTTACCCGCACTTGTAACCGCCCAATCGCTGCTGCCATGCTCCGCGCAGGGGTCGTAAAAACTTGCTAGCTTTATCACCATCCTGCGCCATGGAGATGGATGACACTTCGGCGTTTTTTACGGCACCGTCCCACAAGCTCATGTGCTTCATGGATCAGGGCTTACAGTAGCCGAACAACCTTTGCGTACAGTACGAGCCCTTGTGCAGATATTCTGCAAGTACTCGAACGAGTAACTTACCTGTATGTCTTTCAGTAAAAAGAAAAAAAAGGTGGGAAGGTAAAATTGGGAACTTAGGGTGCTTACTTTTTTATTCAAATCCTCTAAGTATGAGTTAAGCCCGGAATGATCGTGGCCTTCGGTTTTCAAACCTTTCTTTCCGATTCTTTGCCACCACCCTGTCCTTCTGTCGTGGCACTGGGCGATACCGCAGTTGCCCTATCTGTATACTGAACAGCTTTACCGCATTACTCTTTTATAAAAGTAGGTTTATTGTACCCAATGACACTGGCGGGGGTTAACCGGAGCGCCCTTTGGGCTGCGAGAAATTTGGAGTTTCCCTTGCGCTCTAGCTGGATTTAGTTTTGAAAATCTTTCTTCTCATCGGGGATGCTGTCGTTTATGCGAATGAGGGCAAAGTGCCAATCCTCAACCCCTGATTCCCTCGGAGCTCGAGCTTCTGGAGAACATCTAGAACTGCATGATAGATGTAATATATTACGAGTATTCGTATCTGCTTTGCTTATCCAACCAACTATCTAGCCCTGTACCGTACGATCGTACTAACCAACCTTGATTCCTCCCGCTCTTCCGCCCACTTGTCCAACCAACCTTACAATATGTTGCCCCCTCCCGAATCTATCCTAGCTGGGGTTGGATCCTAATCTCCGGAGCCCAGCAGTTTTGAGCAATTGTTACCTATTCCGGTACCGTCAGTTCATACCCCTTCTCCGAGCGAACTAGCCTACGTTATCCCAGGGGTAAAGTGTACCAGTATTCCCCCCCACCTTCTTGTTTCTGTCAAGCCTTTAAATTTATTCGGAAAATTTGTGGCAATTTAAAATAATAACATATTAAAATATCAGAGCCATCAAATTGTGACTAAAGGGTAAGATCCAGGGTTGGATCCCTCGTAAAAGGAAAATTTATAGTAAGCTTTGCCATAAAAGAAGAAAAATTTCCAACTAATTTCTTTATAGTTATTCCATAGTGCTAAATTCGCCCTTTGTTGGGTACCGGTAGTATACGGTAGAGGATTCACCCTGTCTGGCAAGGGTAGTCTGACATAATGCATGATAAGGTTTGGGATGCGGCCTTAGGGCAGTCATACTAGGGATTGTGATCTTACCTTGGCTAGTTCATTTGCACATTCATAACTCTTATTCAATCTCATTTGGTGTATTTGATTGGCCTTGGGCTATGAAGTGCCATAAAGTTCCAGCGCTCGCTGTCCGGTAGCTAGTAATCACAGCAGGGCGCGGATATTCTTGGTCCACCCATTTCTTATGGTTCTCTAAACCTTCCCTTGCATTGCTATTAAGTAGTGGTATACTCGAGTACTGTGTCTCTAGCATAAACCTGTTCAAATCTTTATAGAAAATGGCCCTGTATCATAAATCTCAGTAGTTAATGCACACAATTTACCAATCGGTAACCTGACATGCGCAAAAGTATTGGAAGAGGGTTCCACATTTTTGGTTTGGCTTAACCTTTTTTCCTGAAGGCCTTACCTCAGCTGGCAACCAGCCTGAAGTTGTTGATGATGGGATCAGTTACCACCTAGGAGCATGGCTGTCGCCACGTGATTTTCGGGAATGGCTGACGTTAAGTATTTCCCCCTGCATGCACGGAAATTATATGATGGGGCTCGTTTTGGGCGGCGAGCTCGCACGGTATTCTTCATATTGAGATGCGTTTTACGCCCCTGTCCCTACCATTAACTATCTACCATATGCCATGGCCATTGCATCTGAATAACTTTTTTTAATAGCCTGTCTTTCGCCACACGCGTCCTCCGGCACCCCCTGCCTAAGTTAACTTCCTAATTTAGCATACTCCTTCTTTTCTGTGCTCGACTGCCACACCTACCATCTAGTTTTTTTGTCACATGGTTTTGGGATGAAGCAGGGTGGTCGTGATATTGCCATCAAGGAAATGATAGAAGGTGCGGGCCATCTATTGTGATCCGGTATCTCCACCTGTCAGTTAGGGTATCATAGTTAGAGTATCATAGTTAGAGTATCATAGTTAGAGCATCATAGTTAGAGCGTCATAGTTAGAGTAGATGTCAGTGAGCCATAAGGCCTATAGTGGGTATGATACCAGTAAAATCGTTGTAATAACACCCTAACTTTATCCCTTTGAAAAAAAAAGAAAAGAGTGGGAAACCCCGCCTAGTTCTAGTGTGGTTTTCTCGTAATCTCCTGAAGTTTGTGAACACAACTGCTATTGCATGTTGTAACAGCAAAATTCTGAGGCTCCGGTTGATCTTTTGCCCATATGCAATAGCAGTTGTGTTTATAAACCTCAGGGCATTACGGGTAGTATATTGTGTGAGCATTTCCTGAAAATTCATCCACGGGGGAGCGCATTGCCCCGCCGTCGGAGGTTCCTCGATGTATGAATTATGCTCCGGCGTGCGGTACCCCTGTCGTAGAGAACACCAGGTTGATACGCTATCAAGAGCCATCATGTTAAATCACTCGCTTGAGAAAGCCACTGCTAAGCCCCCACTGCCTGACAACAGGAAAAACATAAAAACCTAACTATGATGCCAACGGCTTTCTTATTGTGCCCATCTGTAGTACCATGTTGCCTACCGAGCTGCCCGAGCTTCCCCTCTCCTCGCCCGACCTTCCCTAATGTGATTTAGATAACTCCTGTCACTGGACCTGTACTCAGAGTAGAGAGAGAGAGCAAGGGGTTAGGTTCACCAGTAAGGCCGGAATATGAAAGCCCGAAGGTTCTAGAGTCCAGAAATTTCGATTTCCCTTGCTTTTTTGAAAGCATCAGTCACATCAAATTGGCCCTTTTTGATACGGCAGGTGGCTTGAATTTGCCTCACCCGCTCTTTCTCCCTTTGATGACAAAAGTTATTCAAGTGATGACAATCTCACCTCCCAATACTATCCTATCTCCTGCCCCCAAGGAAAGCCTTCTCGCTTACCAAAACCCCATCAGTTCCCATCTCCGAGTCATCTTAAGCAGTATGCATAAGGGTGAAAATAAAAAATAAAAAAGGAATTCGTCAGACACAGTAAAACGCCACCAACCATCCAGCCGTCCATACGTAATGTCCTGTCGTGGAATGAAATGCGCTATGTGCCGGCGGGTCGCAAGTGAGGGGTGTAATAATAGGAAGTGAACATTGTCGGGGGGCTTTTGGGGTCGGAGTTGTGCCCCTTTCGAGCTCGGCGTCAGATAAACGGGTTGGTGTAGATCATTCGTTGTTGACAGGTTGATCCTGCGTCATGTGAGACAAGGGAGGACAGATTTAGGACTTTCTAATATATATTTTTTCTTTCCCCCCCCTTCACGGGCTGGTTCGTCTATGGATGCATTTTCATATTGCCCATACAGTATGGCTACGGGATGGAAAGTTCAGAGGGGGGGGATAGTGCGGGAGCCCTGCGGAAATTCTGGTTTTTTGGGTTTGCCTATTCGGGAGCTTGGGTGGTTTCTTCTGTTAGGGTATCATACCGGTGTTGGGGAGTAGGTGGGAGGTTGTTTTTTTCATGATAGTAGGTGGGGGTTGTATGAGAGGTGAGATAAAGCGTGAGTCCTCGCGGAGTTGAGGATATTAGCCTGAGTGTCAGTGGTTTGTTCTGTGGTAGGGAATGGACTAGTCTGATCAGGCTGATAGGGTGCGTGTGGTGTCGTCTGACTGGCTGAGCTGGTTTGTGCCTGGCAACGGCGAGGGAAGCGTCGAGCGGGTAAAGGCTCTTGGGTATAGTCCATCGTAATAACTTAAGGATTCAAAGCCTTGGCTTTACTTTGTCAATTGGGTTGGAACTTGTCCAATGTGGTCAATTTAGTGCAGGGGAGGAATAAACTTCGGTGTAAGCACTCGAAATTTGTATCCGTCCATAGGAGTGGGAACTTGATAGGGAAACTGCTGATTTCAGGTGTTCGCACACAGCCCCAATCCAGATAAAAAGACCCAAGACTTCTATGTTTCTTGCAATGAATGAGTCTTCATACTTGCAGGATCTTGTGATTATTGAATAGCAGGCTTTGGTGTTCTGAGGTGGCAAAAACTGTCATTTTTGGTGTAAAATGAGATAGAGAGGATGAGCCGTGTCACCACACTTGCAACTTTCGGATCGAAGCATTCTGTTTCGCTAGTTTGTAGGCTTTAGAATTGTAATTGGTTTACTGGATTTATAACATAAGTGTCAAGATAGAGTCTGAATCAGGCTCTTCGTGACGCTTCGTGAGTGGGTGATGGATAATGCGGGCGGATCGGGGAATCGCGGCTATCGGCCCGTAGTCCGAGGTCATCAAATTGGAGGTTGCATGTCGGTAATCGCTGCTACTATCATACAAGGAACACAGAATACCAATGGCCCTCATGAGGGCCGTGGGGGCTCAGGTTCAGTAATACGAATTTGGGAGCTGATGGAAAAGTTACAGAAGGCATAATAGGCTATCATTGTCTAACGCTTTACCACCGGGTCATCAGATTGCGGGCGAGTGATAATGTGCGCGATGAGATAATATCAACGGCGTATCGTCTAATCACTCGGCATTAGAGCGCAGGCAGGAATATACGATTCCTCGTAGCGGAGGAATGGTAGCGGAACCCGATGACGGGTTCTTGGTGGGGACTTGTTTGGATGGGAAACGATAGCAAGGACATAAACTAGCGCTCTAGAGAAGTGAAATGGTAGAGCCCACACTTCCCTAGACACCACTATGGATGAAGCTCAGCGGGGGGTCAAGGGAGGAAAACAAAGGGAACGGGGAGAGCAGCTATGCTAACTAGGGGAAAGAGAAGGGCAATAAGTTCCTGAGCCCTCACCAGGGATCAATTGGGAAACGAACAGAGAAGTGAACTAAGAATTCGAGAGTGTAAAGAAACCTACGTACCGTGGTGATAGCCTAAAGGTGCTATCACAGCTTTGAAAATCGTGTTACTGATATGCACGAGTGATTAGCTATGCCTTGAATAGTTGCCCTGAAATGCTGAGAGGGCCCTTATAGGGGGCGGCATAGGGGCGTTAGGTAAGTTGGCTTCTGGATTTTGTTATTGTAAATAAGTTTATATTAGGGGCTACTTTTTCTACTTAGGACAGACCCCGGCTCATTCTATACTTCTGTACATGCCCAGAGGTTGTGCAACTATAGATACCTGAGGTTATTGAAGCCTGTTCTAGGAATTTTCTTTCAATCACCGGTGTAATTCATAGGCCTTTTCGAAGCTCTTGCGCGCTAAAGAAGTGGGTCTAAGCTCTTCCAACTGAAGTGAGTTCTGGGATACTTAGTATCACTCATCACTCATCGTCTCACATTGATGCCTCAAGTCTGCGGGCATAGATAGACAACAAAAACCCATGCGATTTAATACACCAGAAGGAACAATGGACAGAGAGGGACGGCGAACAATATACTGACAACTATGTGATCAAACATTAAATTTGGAAAAGCTGTTCGCTCTATCCTACTTGTAAAGTTGTGTTCCCGGTTATATTGAGGTATTCTCGTCCTTTCTATGGTTAAATATCGTTAATGGAACCACTCCGGGATTCGGGGGGCATATTTTTGGGCCAGAGAGAAGGGCAGTCCTGGCGGTTGAAGGGGAGTTCTCTTAGGTGTTTTTTTTAGAGGGGCATCTCCATCCACCGCCCCCCCCCCCCATACGGGGAATGGAGCTCCTGCCCTCCCTCTAGGAGGCAGCAGCAAAAGCTGGTATCTCAGCCTTTAGGCCTCCCGGGCTGGTACTTTGAGATGCAAATTTAGCACTAGAAGGGGATTCATTTCTTCTTTCTCAACGCTTGGGAGAGATACTAAGTTATTGTGGGGTTCTATGATGCTCGCCCTCTCCACCTGCTCAAGTTTTCAAGTAAAGGCTCAATTTGATATGCAAGATATACAAGTTACGGGCATACAGTACCTGAACACTAGCCAGCGGTCCCACCGCAACATTTGGCAGGAATTGGCCCAAGGGCATTACCAACCCTAGACCTACCCCCCAGCAAAAAAGTGGTTCGCCGAGCATTTTTTTAATGCTCGACTACTCCACTGCCCCCCGGATTCGAACTCATGATGGTCCCTGTTTCAAATTAGCCGACCAGTCTCCTAAGCCATTAGACCATAGGAACTGGCCGGTAATATTCTTTCTTCTTGATCTTTTAACTGCTTCAGAAAATAGACAGTTCCGGCGCCTGATACTTTATCATTAGTGAAAAATGACATCGGTATCCAATCATAGTACTCATGATATCGAAATAACGAGGAACTGGGGGGGGGGGGGTTCCGGTGTATATCTGTGCAAGCATTCTTTCGCACAGGAAAGGACAGTGATAAAACTTTTGTATGGTAAATTATCTATGCGTATCTGACCACCCATACAAAATTCGTACCCAAGTGTTCTGGTTCTATATGCCTGTAACTTGTAATACTACCGGAGGTGTCTCGTGGTGCCAAGAGGAGAAACCAATTTACTTTACTCCCATCTCCCCATTCCGACTTGATTCTCGTCGGACCTTCGTCATACGCCGGCAGCCAATCCGCAATAAGGAGGGATTAGAGCAAGCTTTCTTTGATACCTGTTGCTTCTACTTTTGCTCTCTTTTCCCCTTCCTCATTTTTTCCTTTCTCCTCTTCATCCTTTGCCTGCCGGGGTGCCTTATTTATAGGAAAGATCAGGGGCGAGAGGGAGGAAGAAGAGAACGCTAGGGCTCTGATTGAGCCACTAAGGTCGAGGCATTTGTATTTCGTATTTTGATACCTGTTAGAAAGGTGTTTATGCCTGAGGGAGTGGAATAAAGGGCCTGCGTTATGTTCTGTTGATACTTTAGATGAATTTTCTTCCCATAACTGACCAAAGCTAGAGCCCTTTCCATTGCTACTGTGGTGCTGTAGAGAGGAGAAAGGAGAACGTCTGTAACTCTTATTCTCCATTCTCGAATTGCCCGGGGTGGAGACAAATGGTACAAGCCATTTACAGAAATCGTGGGCAAAGGGAAAAGAAGAGAAAAACTACCATCGGCAGGGGTGTCAAGAGCAGGACTCTCTGCTGAAGGCTTCTAGCGTAGTGGGCACTTGAAACACCTTAGCCAAACGGATGTAACTAATCCGCTAAGTTACCCATACCGAATTTATTAATCCACCTTCACATAAAGAGAAATCTTCAGAGAGGTTTGTCTAAGGCGCCCCCATTATAAACCACCTTTTTTAATGCCTGTGGTAGAAGGTCTCCCAGCCTAGCCTCCCTGTCTCATGTGCTCTGGGCAAGAGGAAATATACTCAACCCGAGGGTTATTCTCGCATGCGCTCACACACAATCCCCCCTCTCTCTCTTGGCAATCGCGGGAAGAGTGCGGTCCCACCGGACAGCCATATAGCTCAACCTACCAACTCTGGAAAGCCAGCACAATTTTTCGAGGTGCCCACACCGAGAACTTGTGGCCATAGTGGGAGCGTAGACAACCGTGTAGACTAAATCCAGAGCCGTCCAAATACTTCACTTTCACAATTGTGAGTGGGGAAATAGCAAAGAACCGTTCACCAAAAATCACTCGGGATGTGGTATTCCCTCACTTTTTTATGGATGTGGGATGAGTGGGGGACAGTATCAGGGTGGCTTAATTGACAGCTAAAGAGATGGGGGAATACAGGAGCTGTAAAGTGACAAGCAAAGCGGAGACCTCCGAACATCACGATCCCCGAACGTAGCTAGTGTTGCTGGTAAGTGGAACAGCTCTCGTCCGGAACGAGTATTGCTTCTATCTCTATCACTAGGTGAATACCGGATGAGGGAGGGCCATCAGGACACCGGCTTCAGTATTCACTAATCTGTCACAAATACCGTGTGACTGTCAGAGTAGGAAATGAGGGTCGCACGGAAGGAGCCGATAGACTAAGAGAATTCACTTGGAGCTTAGACACTTTGGTGGAAGGATATCGAACGCAGGTTTTACCACCTGTATTTCGTTCGCTCTCGTTCACTCAACTTCGCTCTCTAACTAACATCAAAACTATCGGTAGAGACAGGTGTATAAGTAAAACACAAAATACCACATCCTGATCCTTCTAAGGATCACCACACCCCTCTCTGCGTTTCCCACATGTGTTTGTTCCTCCGTATACTTCCCGTAGAAACAAAGGAAAAAACATATCAGGTATGATAAAATCTATTATTGAACATTCTCCCGTATCCGCTCCGTCTCCATTCCGTCTCAGTCCCATCTGCATGTCCCCTCAACAACCATTCACACTCCCGCAACAAAGGAAAGCACATCCGTCTAACAGTGCCATGGGCTATCCACATATCCCAGACCCTCATACACTGCTCGTATTAACTCCACATCTGTGGCATCACCTCCCCACTTCCCCTTCAGCGCTATGCTCTTATCATAAGCCGCAGAAGCCCCGTTGTAAGATCTATCCATAATAAAGTGAGAGTGCCCAGTCCCGCACAAGTCCAGAGATATAACTCCCACATTTAAGATCCCCCAACACACCCTACTATCCAAGGGCTTTTTGCTTTAAGAAGTGGTTAAACCCTACCCCATCGAGGAATAATGTCCTATTACCTACCCCACTCCTGAACCTCTGCTTCTCTTACTATAATATTATACCCGGCTGTCAGCAGTGTATCGCCTTACAGCAAAGTGTTTTACTTATGATACCGGTATTTAGTGTCCCGACCCAGCGCTATCCTGTAATACCAACCGCAGCTTTTCCGTGAGAGGATATGTAAGGTTCACTAGCTTGGGCTTAGCAGACCCGTACCTTCGACTTTGCACAGGCTTAGCATTTAGTAGGATAGCTAGGACGCAGGGTAGATATACATAGTAGGTAAAGGTTTTACCAAACGTTTCACATTGCTCCTTTCCGCCTTTATCTCCTCTAAGGTTATCACTCTTGAAAACTCGTGGGGGGTCAACATCTGTGATGGTCATTATGTCCAGATATTTCCACTTAGGTCGTCTCTGCCGAAAGTCTTGGGGAATATAATTCCTTGCATATAATATATCCCATCCATTCAAGCGTTTCTTCGCAACTTGGAAATAGCATCTGGAGATATGGCGCCTAACTCGTGTGGTTTTTGTGTATTATTGGGTGAATAATCTCCGTATTTAATGTTCTTGAGCGACTGTTTGGCCTCATACACCAGGAGTTCATTCTACAAGCACTCTACTTACAGGAGGAATACCGTTCGAGGACACTCCTAGATATTACTCCAAGCAGTTAGATGCCCGCTGGGTATATTTATTCTTCCCTCCTCCCTCTTAGGTATATAGCTAGCTGTTAACTCAAACCCCCCCCCCCCGGCGGCCAAAAAGTCAAATTCGAGTGACGCCATGCCTGGTGCAAATGCTGGAATTCCGCCGGACGCGCCCCACAAACTACCACATAAACCTCTGCACAACCCCCCTCTCCTGCTTCCACTCAAATCCCCACTGGGTAAACGCATACACCGTTGCCAAATTCACAGAAACAAACCCAACAGTCTCGGCCCACCTCCTCCACGCAGACTCGACGCGAACGTTAACCCTCCAAATCACCCACCCGAGTATGAAATACCTGAACTCCACCAATCCCGCCGTCACCAATGTGCCAATAACCGCCATCGCCCAGGAATACACCCACAGCACATTCACGCTGCGACTAGTCTTGAGCGCGTACAAGACCGTCCAGGCGCTTGCAAAGTACACTGGTGCGGCAAGGTAACGGATAAGTGGGTGGGCGAGGAGTGTTCGACGGAAGATGTAGAAGACGTAGTGCCGGTTGTCAGCGAGGAGATAGGGATGGAAATATGTGTTTCTCCAAATTATTGCTAGGATTATGGTGAGCAGGGTGGTTGTGCGGAGGAGTTTTGTGTAGGGGATCGCTAGTTTTGGAGATTTGCGGGTGCGGGAGGAGGATGGCGGGGCGGTGATGTATATCCCAATGTTCTGGTCGTAAAAACAGTAGAGGAGATTCGGGGAGAGGAGGAGTGGAATGGAGGTTATAGTGGTGAAGAGGGTGAAATAGAAGATTTGTGGGATGTGGAGGGTCGGTTGGTGGGCGGATTTATCGCCGAGGGCTATGGAAAGGTCGTTCCAGACGATGAAGACAGCAAAGGAGAGGATGACCAGGAGGTATGGGAAGGTGGAGGAGACTAGAGCTGGGATATTAGGGATTATGGAGACTAGGTGGGTTATCGGGGTTCGCAAGAAGAAGTCTAGGTGGTGAGTTAGCCAGGAGAAATGAGGTAGTCATGGGTAAAGGGATACCTTGAGCAGTGACTTCATCGTCAAAGACTGGGTTCCAAGGTTGAACTTTCCTCATCACTTCCAAAAGCTTGTTCCAATACCCGTTGCTCTTGACACCTCTCCCCTTTACATTCCCATTACTCTTGATATCGATTGTCCATGGCCCATCCTCCATCTCCGCCTCAACACTAGCCACCAGACCCTCCTCCGCCCTCGTCTCCTCAATCTCGACTCTCCCCCTTCTCTTCTTCCCCCTCCTCCTTTTCCCCGTGGCCTTCCCGCTAGTCGCAACCGCCTTCCCTGTCACCAGCTTCCTCTCACCATCCACAAGCTTATCATGCAAACCCTTAACCCGTCTCCCAACCTCCAGCACAATAAAGAAGCCTGTCCACAGCACATTCGTCTGCCGAAACCAAAGCGCCCACCAGGCTATAATAGAACTACAACCCACGCAGCCTCTCAACCACGCAAGGTAACTCCAAAGCACCCAAACCGTAGAATAAACATCTGTGTAAAACAATCCTGAGAAGAACCATAGGAGTGGGAACAACGCGACGTTAATAGCCTCATGAACCGCCTCTGACCGTCGTTTGCGAGGGTGTATGTAGCCCAGGATATTGTAGACGAATGCGGGGATGAGGACCGCGACACCCCAGGCATTTACGGAACGGAGGAGCGAAGGGGTACATCTTGCGATGTAGGAGAGTGGGTATGTGGTTAGGTAGAGGCCTGCCGGAGTGGTTAGTTTTGGATCCCAAGTCTTGAAGGCGTTGCGGCAATAGGCTTGGGCTTGGGGGATATGAAAGACTTCGTCCTGTGTGTTGTTCATTATGAATTAGTCCCTTCCATTCTTTTCGGTAGTCCGGTATTAGGAAAGAGATAGAGGGGGAGACGAACGAGATATGGCTCTGGAACAACATAATTGATATATGTAGATACAATTACTGTGCCGATAAGTAGGACAGAGATCCATGGCACCAAGATATGAGCCATTTTTCTTTTTCTTCCTCCGGTTCCTGCTCTATTATGCTATCCTCCAGGAAACGAAGGGCTTTATTGTTGTAAGAAAAGGAAAGGGTATGTTTGTGATACATTTTTGGATAAACCTTTTTCCTTTCGTTGGTGCAACTACAAGTGGTTGGACAGGGTAACCGACAACTGGCCGGAACAAGCCTTGCTAATGAAGGAAGGAGCCCCAACCCTGAACACTGCTTGCTGGTTCAAGTCCAGCGAGATAGGAGATGTTTCACGGGGGACAATTTTGCCTTACCCCACTTTGCTTCGCTGCTGGGATACCCTGCCTACCTCTGCCAGCTCATTACAGCTTGATATAATAATGAACAATAGCCATTCCGCCAACGGACCACTAACACCAGCGGAGGTAGCTTTTCTCTGCGAAGCTCAATCGATAACTATCATCCCCCGGCAACGTCTTGACGGGCTCGACCTCATCGGTGTTCGTTTCTCCCTCCCCCGCCTTTCTATCCGGTGATATATTAACTGAGTGTCTAGGGGTACATCCCCCCCTTCCACCCTCCCCAACGTGCCGCAATCCCCCTTTGGCTCGCCCTCCTCCTAAAGCGCCAACGCCGTTGCAATATCGTTCCACCCCCCTGGCTCTCAGCGCCGAACATCGAGCGAATCCTCAAGATCGAAACCGAAAACCAAAATTTCTTCTGCCCCGACCTTCCCTACCGCTGGCTCGAAACCGCCGAACTCCTTCTGGAGGCCTGTCCCGATGACCTGGGCGGCGACGGCGGTGAGCTGCGCGTGTTGCTGAGAGGGTTGAGAGAGGTGAGGCAGGGAAAGGTCAGGGAGGGATTGGGGAAGTTGGAGGCGACGTATCTACAGATGAATAATCTGGGGCTGCTGGAGATTACGGAGGTGCGCGGGTTTGCGAAAGGCGTTGTGGACGGGCTTAGGAAGATTGGGGCGAGTCGGGAGGAGGCGAGAAGGAATAGAGAGGAGGAAGAAGAGGCCGGGGGCAGGTATAGGGGTGGGACTAGTGTTGGGATGGACGATGATGATGACTTCTAGATAAAGTTGTGTTTTATAATCCGTCGCAGGAACTCGGATAATTGAACCTCCCCCCAGGACGTTGGGGTTGCCCTTGCTGGTAAGGCCCGGCACTCTTGTTTCTTTGTCTTAAGTTGGGGCTGAGGCGGTTTCCCAGTGCTTTCACCTCCTACCCGAGAGAGGGGATTTTGGGCGTCTTAGCACAGCACGAAGTTCAATCGTTCAAGTTTTTACGGCAGGTGTTGTGGGCCGGGCAGGCGTTTCTGTTAATTTTTTCCAACGCCAGCGCCGGCATGCTACCCTTTTTTTATCCATTTACGTCAAACTCTAGCTACTAGTAATAGCCACAGTGAGGAATACCTGGGGACGATGCATGATACAAGCTATAGAGGGACAAAGGGGGATTCATCTTAATCATAATTCACAAAATCTCACTCGTGAGACCAGCTTCCTAACTGTTGGAAATCGCAGTTGATGGCCGCACTTGATGCGGGATGTGCCCGCACCCTGTGGCCGCAGAGGCATACGTACGCACTAGTCAAAGGACGCGCAAGCTCTCAAAATGGTTTCACCCCACTTGTTTTTCCTTCCTTCATACCTTCTCCTCACAACACACCTTCCTTCCTGTACACAACTTTCCTCAAGTCTTTCCTTCCACCAAGTTGTCATCAATCAATCATGATTCTCATCTCCACCTAAGCGGTTTCAGTCCACTGCGTAAAAACCCCACAGTAAATCATTACCTCCGCAACCAAGATTTTCAACACTGTGAAAACCTGTGAAAACCGCCATTTCCGTCAACCCTGCGGTCCACGGACTCTTGGTCAAAAGCTCCTGAGAAGGACTGATGTTTTCCTGACATACTATAAGATCGGCGCTCAGGACTTGCTGGATCTCATTAACTGGTGTTCGCAATTCTGCTGTCAAAATAAACTTATCCCGGGCCGAAGGAAATGGCGGGTTTCACGAACTTTTATGGTATGGGTGAACGGGGGCGAGATAGGTTCTCCATTGTAGCATTATAAATACAACCCCAAACGAATGCGCCTGCTAATGCGCTACTCTCCCCGAAGCCCAGCCTTTATTGCATCAACCTGGCAGATCCTCATTCCTCCAGCTATAACAGCCTCCACATAACACTCCGCTCTCACCAGCCTGCACCCCCCTGGCAACGCCAAACAGACTACTCAACATGAGACCAAGGAAGCTGTCACACTCAAAGCCGTGATACGATACCCCGCCCTAACGCTAAACAACGAAAAGTGCCCAGATCCAGAACACAGAACTAGAGTATATACTGATGGATCACCTATAAAACTGGCGTAAAAGGAAGAAAAGGCCATAATAGTACATAGAGATATTGTATGTAACATGTGGATACGGCACCTTGCCATCGACCTCATAAATAAATATGAAAAGCAACAAAACCTCCAACGCACGCCATGCCGGTCCTATCTAAAATGCTTTGAAGATGCCCAGAAAGATGAAACAAAATCGGGGGAAAGGAGAAGAAACGTTAGGAATAATTGGACCAGAGTAATGGAAGGAAAGATGCAAAGAAAGGGAAGGAGGAAAGAAAACGAGAATATCGGATTTAAATGAAAATAAGCCGGAGCGGGCAAGATGCACCCCCGACCTTTCAAGCAACTACTCCATCTCCCTCCCAGCCCTCCTCACTGCCAATCTAGCGGCTTTCATCTCAGCAACCAAGGGTGGCGGCAATCTCCCTAAAGGGTCAACTTTAACAATAAGAACCTTATTGGTCCTGAGGTAAACCCCCAGATTTAGACCCTCATTTAAGTCCTTCTCACCTTCCACGACATGGAAAAGGTTGATAACAAGGCACTCCTTGAAGTCGACGAATTTATGACGGGATTCGATAATTTCGCGTAGTTTTTCCCAGGAAAACTTATTGGACCCGCCTGTCGAGAGGATCTCGTGTCCGTAGAACTCGGTGCAGTGGGGTGGGGCTGTGGCATTGTTGTTTTTGTAGCGGGTTACGGTGAACACCATGCATTCAGGTTTGGGCTTGGTGTTGGGCGAGCTTGTGGAGGGTGAGTCGGATAGTGGGGCGAGATCCTGAGTGGGTAGTTGTTTATCGTGAGGGTCTGGTTGGGCGTTAATAATCTTCAGAAGAGAGGTGATTTCCCTTCAACTTACCGCCAGGTGACTTTCTAACAGCCGGAGGCTCAAAGTATAGGAAATTCGACTTGGAAACCAGGGGTGTAAACTTTGAGCAGGGCTCTTCCGTGGCAGATTTCGAGGCTTTATGGGAGGGGGGTAAAGCCACAGCATTTACAGTAGCGTCCTTTCTTCTCTCTCGGGTCCAGCGACTGCCATCTATGTTCTTAGGTGTGGTGGCCACACCCATCGGCGAGGGAGTGGGTACCGGCGGGGTCGGGGCCGGCTTATCGGACAGTCCAGGAACAGCACGAGGGGGTAGAGCACCCCCTCTATGCACGCTAGATTTCGCGGTGCCTGTAGCGCAAGTAATTTTTATATTTGTATTAGAACTGGGAGGTCTTGCATAAGGGGCTGGCTTAGGAACGGCAATTTGCGCACTAGGAGCGGGAGTTAGCGGCCGGGGTGGCGATCGGGTTGAACTAGTCTCCGGTGATTGTGACTGTGGCGGTTGAGGGCGAGTGTCTCGATGCTTCGGCGGTGGCATGGGCGTGGGGAGTGTGTCACAGGGGGGATTTTTTGCTTTGCTCTTTAAACTCACTTCCTGCTCTACCTTCTTCCGTGCGGTCGCGAAAGCATCTGAACTAGCAACTAGGGGCCCTGGAGGCTCGGGTGGTTGTTTTTTACTAAACGATCCGGCCTTTGGGCTCGGAGCAGCTGTTGGAATGGCTTGTTCGGATGTTTGAGGCTTATCGTTGACCGTGGCTTTAGCATTTTCAGCGGGGTTCAGGACCGGGGGATCTGGCTTGTGGTAAGTAGGTGGACGAGGGGCCGGCTGACCTTTTGTGACTGGAGGGGATGCCGAAAGCGGAGGCGGGGGGACTGGGCAGATAGGTTTCGGCTTTGGTCGGTTTGAGTAGTGATCAGAAGCTTGATTAGAAGCTTGATCCGAAGTGTCGTATAGTCGGTTCGTTGCACCAATGTCGGTAATAGCAGATAAAAGTACAGCAATTCCTTTAGACTTCAGTTTGACGATTAAACTTTTCTTTCCTGTGATAACATTTCCACCCTGACTATCTTTTAGTGTCGAGGGCTGGGGTTTTGTAGTAGCAATAGGCTCGGATCCATTGTCCGTCCTAATCCCTGCTCTAGACTCATCGGCCACGGGCGCGGGAGAGTGATTAGGCAGAGGACCAGCTGAGGCCTCCATAGAATTGGGCTTGGCGGTAAAACCCTTGCTACCATAGGCACTAATGCCGCCCTCAGTCCCTTTAGGTACCCGAGGCGGGGCTGTGTTAGCAAGAGCAACGGGCGCGTTTCTTCGATTGGTCATATCGCCTTCTTCCGGCCGATTCGGAGGGAGCGTAAGAGACTTCGTAGGTGGCGGAATGGATTGTTTCTCCGCAGAATTGTAAACTTCCATAACGGCGTTAAGAAGGATGTCTACTTCGTCCATCGCATAAATTGTGTTTCCTGTATTCGCTTTGCCCATAGCACTCCCCTCGTTAGTAGAGAGATCATTAGGCTCTGTGCTTTGCGAGCTATTCTCAGCGCCGCCAGCGGCAGGCGAAGCTAAGTCCATATCCATAGCATCGTTGACAGGGCTCGGCTTCAAAGGGCCATCTTCAGCAAGCCCACGGACTGTCGCTAATGTGCTAGAGGTGGCCATGCTCGCTTGATCCTTAGGGGGCGGCCCCATACCTGTACTAGAGGCATTCGTGCTAGATTGTGTATGAAAGGTCGATGCTATTTGAAAATTGAGTTAAAGTGGTCCATGTAAAATTTACTGTGGGATAAGATTATCAAATTTTTTCGGGCACCCGGAAATATCTCACCTTGTGGGTTGTTAGTGGGGTTGGTTGGCTTTGCGAGCCGCTTTTTAGCCCTAGAGAGTCCTCCGGTAGAACCCCGCCTCTTCGGTGAAGGCGTGGGGATACCAGCAGAAGCAGTCCTGGATGATGGCCGATCGGAGGCCTTGAAAGGTTCTGATTGATTTTGGGGCTGATTCGATAAACCCGATTTTGTAGCCTTAGAATTTGATCTTGTGTTCCGCTGAACTTGAACATCCCCGCCGCGTGCTGGAGTGTGGGGAGAGCGAGCCGAAGCCTGAAGCGACGAACTTCGGGCCGGGGGCTTAGATCTCCATTTAGTAGCTGCTAACGTCGGGGCGCCATTTGTATTAGATGATGCGGAACTATCATCCGTTTTATTGCCCGATTTATTCCCGGGCGCCATAATGTGGCCTGATAGTTGCTCGGGTGGGGGAAGGTGTAATTGAGCACTAGCGGCTGCAGTGCGTATTTTTTTTGAGTGAGAGGTTGAAGGTGAGTTGGGTGTTCTCCACAGAGGGGGTTTTGGCGCAATGGGTATGGCGGGTATGAGCTTGTGCGATATGCTAGTCTGCGCAGGGTTGGGTGTTGTAGGGTTTCCTGGAAGGGGCGTTGGGGAGCCAGGTAGGGCTTGTTGAGGGTTGCCAAAGTTCCGTCGAATAGAATCTTGAGCCTCTCCGGGAAGCTCGCCCAACACAACGCCGGCATTACTGTCTTTGCTGGCAGGAATTAGATCTGTTACAGATGGTGTAACACTCTTCCCCATCCAGTAATTGCGGTCTCGAGCTTCCAACAATCCAACAACTTCTTTTGTTATTGCTTCTTCGTCTATCTTTACACCTGCATTTGCATCAGTGTTACCGAACAGGACGACGATATGATGGATCGGACGACCGTGTGGTATGAGGCCCTCGATACAGATGTCCAAATCGGCCTGGGTTTTTAATCGAAATTTCCAGTTTACTATTACTGTAGAATGGTGTAGATTCGGTCCAATTCCGAGACCTTGGTTTATTTTTTCCTTTAATTCATTCCAGCAGAGTTTGTGGTTTGCCGAATCGAAAAAATCCCGGCCCTGAATACTGATAGCGATATGTTCCGGGAGGGCGAGAATTTCAAAGATAAGACCTTTTAACCACTCGCCTCCCTCGGCCTCCTTTTTTAGTTCAGCACCCCTGGTGGGCAACTCCCAAGCCTCGCTGCTGCCCAAAGCTGTAGATGGAATAACCGATTCTACCATCGGTGGCACTGCTTGCTTGTTGATTGTAGTCTTGGTGGTGGTGGGGCCAATGGCGTTCTCAACCAACTTCCCTTTACCACCGGGGGGCGAATGGGCTGTAAGTTGGGCGTGTTTTCTAGTATCTCCAAGATCTCGATTATCTTCAACTGGTCCCGTAGTAGGGGCTGTCGGATTGGGGTCATTAGGACCTGTATCATCGTCATCATGGCTGTCTGGTCCACTGAGAATTAGTCCCTCGGTATTGCAATTATCAACATCCAACACTCTCGAGGATTGCTCAAGCTCAAATGGGGTAGCAGTGTGAGGGCGGCCTTTGGCGATGGGACTCATGTTGTGACTGTGCTGTATATTAGGTTTTTGTGGATGTTTCGCCGTGGTCTGCGCTTCACTGCTCCCCAAATTATCCACCTTCTCTCCCCCCGTTCCCCGAGAACTGCCCTCTCTACCTGATCCAGTATCGTCCATGACCTGTTTAGTCCCAGTCCCAGCCAAGTTTACGCCCTCCCTCCCCCCAACCTCATCCTCCCCACACCCCCCCTTCTCAACAAACCCGTTACCCATCATCAGGAAACCCCCAGCGACGAAGATTGACCCAAGGGTATCCCACTCTGAAACCGATTCGTTTTCTAGGATGATATCGGGCGAGGCCTCCTCAATCTGCGGCCGCTTCTCAACTCTTTGGCGTTTCGATCTTCCGGCAGGATCTTTTCCAACCGGTAGATAGTGTTTTTCAGGCTCCCGGACCCCCTTGACCAAAGGAAATGAGTAGCCAGTAGAGCTCGTGGGAGTGACATTCACATCATCGTCATCACCATCGTCTCGCTCCTGGCCATCCTCTTCTACCGGTTCAAAGGGGTTGCAGCTGAAGGGCCGCAACCGTCGAAAAAAATCGGGGGGTGGTGTTGGAGTTCGGGAGATAGGTGGGAGCTTTCGATACCGGGGCATTTGGGTGTGCGATGGTAGGAGTTAGATATGTGGTGTAAAGGGTTTGTTATGATGGCGCGCGCTACTCCGGCTCAATAAATTGCTGTGTCGTTCCAGGTTTCCGGGGGATAAATCGTGTGGCGGCGGTTGCTCCCCATAAGACAGACCTGTTCACCTGAGCCGATAACGGTCGGGCAGTAGGGGAATGGAAGACGTGTAAGGTATTGAAACGATTGGAGTTGAGAAGAGGGGTTAGGGTCGCAAGGATTGGCTTAGATACCGATCGTTTGACTGATTGAGAGGTTCGCCGAGTGAAATGGATGAGATTGTTTTGGGGACGGGGGGGCCTAACCAGTGATATGGGTTAGGGCTCGGGGCTAAGATCAATCAATCCATACATCCAAGGGCGAAGAAGAGGGGCAGCACAAAAATCTCCGTACCGTTACAACGGCTAACTGTGGCTACTGTGCAGAGTTCCTTCATGGGCTGTACCCAGTACTATCGCACGGATGCAAGTGCATGTCTAACTGACGTTGTGCCTTTGGAAGAAGCAACCACAATGGGGATAAGATAGAACGCCATACCGGTACACTGTAACCCCGAGCAGGTGTGGAGCTTGCACAAGGATCGGGGACAAGGGGGATTCCTATCACCATCCCATTGCCAGTACTTGCAGGCAGGTATAATATGTGGTTTTATACCGCGCTGGAGTATTATCATAAGGGTTAGCACAAGTACGAGTACAGTACCTGGCAGTCCTACGATACTTCTTCACCACTGTGCTGGTGCAGGGAGGTGAGCAAAATTGCACTCGGTTGGCGCACTCAACGTTGAAGCACAATTGAATAACGCAGAGAAAGCCATAGTCCAATCCGCACAGCACCGTCAGAAGGCAATCCAGGCTCTACCCGCACAGCACTGTTCGAGTAATACAGCTGACCGCAGCTATTACTTTTTAGGTCTACAATAGATCTGGTTGGATCGTGGAACCATTACGGTAACCGAAAAGCTACTCCATCGATTATCACGTGAATTCCACGACACCAGCGACCGCAAGTGATTCCCCTCGCTTGATCGACGACCTCATGAGTTTGTGTGTACCTCCTTTAACACCTATCATCTCCTCCCATTTTACTGCCAATCTCAAATAATCAACCAACAAAGCATATTCTTTCCTCATCACAATCTTGGATCGACCATATAAGAAGACTCCGAGGAGCCATTGGCCTTGGGATCCGGAGGTCTAGCCTCAACGAGAGAGAGCACCACCACCACCAACCCAAGCTGAGCTCTCCAGTGGGAGGAGCCCTATCGTTTGATAAGTGTGCCACATCCATCACAAATACCAAATAAACTCTACGTAGCCAGCCGAATACTGAATCTCAGCAGACACCAGCGGAAATGGCTGGCCCATCTGGTGTTCAAACTTGGTACGAGTACCAGTTTGGTATGTGTGATATTGCTATACGCAGCCCAACGAACATCTCTACCCAATCTCTGTATCTCTGATCGGGAATCCTGATTTAGTACCGCATGTCGCCTCTCTTCCGCCTAACCCGTTCATTTATCGTGAGGATGAATGTTTTGACACACTCGCCGCCGCCGCATCCAAACTTTGCCAACGTGTACCTGCAAAATCCCAGCCTTGTTCCATCTACTTTTCTTATCCTTGCTCATCCTCCTTTGTCCCTTTCTTCTTCTCCATCTCTCGTCTGGCTTCATTCTCTCTTGCTCTTAGCTGTCTCTGCCAGGTTGATCTTGTAGAGCGATTTTTCCCGGTTGTCTTAATTATCTTCAAAGTAGGTCACTCTCTCCTCATGTGTACGATTTACTAACTAAAGTTGGTTCGGAAAGGGGTGCTTGTTTCCAACAAACACCTTCTCCGCCTGATGATCTTGTATGCCTGAGATACCTGTTTTTCTCATGTCGAATGTTGTGAGCGACCTAGCTCAAACTGAAGGGATTTTACAGAATGATTCGTGTAATGATCAGGGGTCGGTTATTGCTCGGGAGGTGAAGGTTATAGCTCTAACCTCGGAACCTAGTATCCCAGCCAGAATTTGGCCTGGTATCCAGGCATCGCGGGGCCTGGACAGCAGTGGATATAGTCAAACAGATTTTACGGAAAGGGCAAATCGGGCGGAGCGAGAAAAATTATCCGCTGTTGGATGTAGTTCTTTACAAGCGCGAATCAAGAGGCCGCTGGATATTGGTGTCCAACCTAATTCCAGCCGTCCTGAGAGCCCAGTGTTTGGGACTTATTCGGATCTGCAGCTTCCAGATTGTGAAATTACCGACGGTGGTAAAGATCATGGGAAAGTAAGTGCGTGGGGAGCAAAGATTGGTTCGGTTTTGGCTATACCAATGAGGAGAATTGATTCCCGGAAGAAAAGTATCGATAGTCGGAAGTCCGCACAGAGTGGCCTAGATACGTTGGGAAGGGAACGGAACTCTTCCAAAGCTCAGCCTGACCTCTGCCCGGGTGAGCACAATATATCGATGGGTGGTGTGAGATCCTCATCGCTTACGCATACGAGTGTCGAAGAAGCTCTACATGGCGAACGGCCTTCACCCAGGGGAGAGACGCATTATCCTGCTTTTCAAAACATACGAGGCGGTGGTTTCGGCAGCTCGGCGGGGAGCTCTCATCACTCACCGCCTGCTCAGAGCCAATCAAGAATGCGTCAGTCTTTCTCTAAGTACTCCGACAAAATTGCAACTTGGGGGGTACCGCCTGGGATAGATAGTGATCATCGGGGTGGGCCATTTGCTTCCAGAAAATTCAGTCTTTCGGATCCCCCGAAAACCTTTAAGTCTCGGCTCAATCGCTTTCTATGGCCTAACCAAGGAAATGATACCGGAGATGGAGTTCTAGCTAATGCTCTTCACGATGAAGGGCCTGACATACCCCCAGATGCCTCTCATATTGCAACCCTTAACACCTCCACGAATTCTGAACAACTGCATCCTACAAAATCAGGGCTTAAGGGCAACTTAGCTAGGGGGATCAACTCCGCGCGCAAGCGGATGTCCCTTCCTTTCATATTTGGTTCTGATGTCGCTGTCGCTTGTTCTCCCGTCGAAGCTCTAGGCTCATGCGTTGTTCCTCTAGCCCCCCCTAGAAGAATGGGAGTTACTCCCAGCGCTCTACCCGGCCATTCCTTTCTTCCCCCCGAACCCAAGAGCGTTACAGTATCTTCTACACCCCCTTATCTCGAACACAATCATGTTACCCAAGAGTGGACTCCTCGAGACCTCAGAGATATGAACATAATACAGTCTTCATCCTTGGATTTCCCACGATATGAAGACTCTCCACCGCAAACTCCTCCCCACATAATTCCTATTGCACCGGGAATAAATGTGGTAGCACCATTTGAATCCAAAGAATATATCCTAGGGGTGGAAGCCGGTGGAGACACACCCAAAGTATCTGGTGTATCACGGGACATACACCACGAAAATTCCTATCCGGGAGACCCGAAGGGCGGACAAAAACCCAGCAGCGATACAAACGAACTAGATGCTTCCGCTGCTCTTCAGGGGATATCTCCGCTGCCCGGAGGCAAACCAATTGAACTCCTAGAGGAAGAAGAGAGGAGGAATAAGCGGGACAGTAGGGTCATGGGATTGAATCCCGAAACCATTCCAGGGGATGATAGGCTCGCCGGGCAAGCTGATGAAGACGGTAGAAGGGATACATATGGGGCAGCAATCAGAGAGATTGCAGGGCTAGATCTAACGCTCCGAGGCCCGCCGGCCCTACATTCCAACAACTTAGGTGATGTGAGTGGACCTAGCCGCAACGTTAATAACTTTCCATCCCCTGTCCTTCAGCTCGGGTCTAATGATGAACCCGCTGTCACGTTTCCAGTTACCCCTCCCGCTGATTCGTCCGAATCAGAGGCTATGGCAGTCACCAGGATTCAGCCATACAACCTATTCCCTAGATCAGGTGTTACCCCGGCCTCAAACACCCTCACAGCGCAGTTTACGATAACCCAGGCTCTCACAGCAGTGCCGGCAATATTTACACCGTCCCAATCGCAACATCTATTAATGCCCCGGGGAATAAGCAGCTCGTTCATAATGGAGGAATTATCTAGCAGGGCCTATGTCAAAGTCGCGCCGCGGCAAATGGTCGCCCCGGTGACGGCAAGCCTAAGCAGTAGGGTGCCAAGCTCTCCAGAGACACCTCTTCTCAGCAATGGCACAGGTTTTGATGATGGAAGCCCAGTTAGTGTCAGTATCAATGGTAGCGGTGGTGTGGGCACATCTCCATATCACTTGGGTGAGCAGACGAGGAGAGGGGAAGAGGAGAAGCATGAGCAGAGACGGGAGCAGGAAAACGAGGATATTAATGTTTGCAATGCCTTACAAAAAGCAAACGTAGGGTGAAATAAGGGAGAGTTCTTCTCGCTTGGATCGTCTCGGAACCGAGCCGGTTCCTGTATTATCCATTCTTCCCCCCCGCTAGGGGTAGTTTTTCTTTCGTTTATTTCTTTTTCGGCTTTTGAGGGTTTTTACTGTGTACTTGTACTACTGTAGTACATAGAAACTGCACTTTTGGTTTGCTTTTTCCATTTCCCATTTCCCATTTTTCTTTTTTCTCTTTTCTTTTCTCTTCTTCTCTTTTCCTCTTTTTTTTTCCTTTCTTTTTCCTTTCTTTTTTTGCTTACTGGCAACCAAACGAGGAGGTTGAAGGGTGGATTTAGGCTTCATTTCCATATGCTGTCACTCGCAGGACTCGGTAGTTAATAGGCGAAGGGTGTATTTCTGCTATCTGGGCACAATATCGGAGCGTGCGGATGGACAGACGAAGATGAGTGGGCGCGTTTGAGTAAAACTATCTTCTGAAGGTAGATACCCAAATCATCGGGTGGTGATTGGTCCAGATGGTGCTTCGTGGTTTGGGCCCAGCGCCGCAGTGTTCAGGCCAAGGCGTGGAGCTATCCTGGCACTATCATGTCAAACCACTGGATACACCGCCGTGTAAGCATTAATCAAGAGAGACCTTCACAGACCATCACTCGCCCAATTCCATCCCACCAAGAGTTGTTTTTTGCGGATTATGATTGCTAGTATGAGGCAACTTGCTTAACTAGCATTGCAATCCCCGAATTTAAATCCAACATGTATACCAAATCAAGGCTCAACCATATGATACGATAATTGCTTACAAACGAAAGGACCGGCTTATCTTTTCCACCTATAGCGCAACCGGGTAGTTGGGAATAAATCACTAAATGCGGTTCGGCAAACCTTTAGTTAAATGAACCCCCAGCCTCCCGCCGGGGGGGGGGGCCCG